>Ga0209641_10000985_pt1 | contig 25783 bp, 34 predicted proteins | sample RifCSP16_1_FD_184022 | JGI IMG/M metagenome (GOLD analysis project Ga0209641, IMG submission 184022) | Soil microbial communities from Rifle, Colorado - Rifle CSP2_sed 16_1 (SPAdes) (version 2) | ecosystem: Environmental > Terrestrial > Deep subsurface > Rock core/Sediment | place: Rifle... | reverse complement strand
CCGATATGGCCCAGGAGATCATCCGGGATTGCTATCCGGACCTCGGAGTGGAAGCGTGACTATCTGCATCTGTGGACACCATCAGCGTTGTCATTTTCAATCCGGCCGCTGTGAGCATCGCACCTGCGCCTGCCTGATCTTCGAAGCAGATCCGAACGCGGAGACGATCGCGCTTGCAACTGAACCGGTTGCCGTGAGCCGGTCCGCTTCGGCCGCGCATGTGATGTCGGGGCCAGACGAGCCGCCGCACCCTGGAGAGCTGGATGATGATCCCCGGGGCGAACGTGATCGCTGGGAACGCCGGCAGGATCTGGAGTAAGGGAGGCCCGATGAGCACGGAGGCGCAAGCGAAACTTGACGCGTTGAAAGCCCTGGACGACGGGGCGCTACTTGAGAGGGCATGGCACGAGCTGAACGCGCTGTGCGGAAACGTCCCCGGCGAGCGGCGTAAGGATTGGATCATGCACATCCCGGTTGACGCCGAGAGGGACAGCGATGTCATTTTCGGTGAGGTTCTCATGCGCTTTGGGAAACTCATCCGCAAGGAGACTAAAGCATGAAACAAATCACGCTAGGCCTGATTGCCTTCTGGATCATCGCCGCCTGCACGATCACTCCAGTCACGCCGACTGTGGTCCCGGAGCCAACCTCGACGGCGCCGCCGACCGCGACGCTGGCGCCGACCGAGACGGCCACGCCAGCTCCTACGGCAACGCCTCTGGCCTATCGCAATCTGACGAGCCAGTTCGCCTGGTTCGTCGAACCAGATCAGCGCGTACCTGCAAGCGGGGGCACATTGCTGGCCAAGGGAACGGTCAACGGCTCGCAGGCTATTGTCACGATCACCGGAGCGGTCCTGAATGCTGTAGACATTGCGGAGGGTGGTTGGTTCTTGATCCCTTCGCCGGCCTTCAGGCCCAAGTTTCCGCAAGCAGTTGAAACCGGCGCGGCGTTGATCGGGAGAGGCTACAGACAAAGGGGTCTGACCGGGGGGATCTGCTATTGGGAGCGCTATCCCCTTGAGGATGGGCCGTTCGTATTCAGGGTCAAATGGACGGACCAGTCTAATCAGAATGGGAGACTGGACAAGAATTTTCCGTTCAACTTCGAGGCCGGCGATTTCTTCAGTTGCACCATCGCTTATGAGGTAGTCGGTCCATGATCGCCATACCGGAACTGAGAGCGCATAGAGTCGCATTCGGCGACAGGAGACTTCAATGGTCAAGCTAGGCGACAAGGCGAAGGACAGCATCAGTGGGTTCAAGGGGATCGTGACCGGCAAGGCGGAATACTTGAATGGCTGTGTCTCCTTCCTGGTCGAAGGGGACGTCGACAAGGACGGGAAGACGGTCAATCACTGGTTCGATGAACAGCGCCTGCATGTTGAGACAGCCGATGCGTTCAAGGCAGAACCCACGGGCGCGACGGCTGGCGGCCCCGTCTATGATGAGGCGCCTTCGCAGCCGGCGACGTGACCGAAACCCGCGCGAAATACCACGCCAGGCCGACCGTCGAGCAAGGAGTGCGCTTCGATAGCGAAGCCGAGGCGCGCCGCTACCGTGAACTGCGGCTGTTGGAGTACGCCGGCGAGATCACGGGGCTTGTCATGCAGCCGCGGTACGAGCTCACCGTGAACCGCGAGAAGGTCGGGGAGTACGTCGCGGATTTCCGGTATACGGAGAAGGACCAGCTCGTCGTCGAAGACGTGAAGGGCATTCGCACGGGCGTTTCCTATCGCCTGTTCAAGCTCAAAGCCAGACTGATGCACGCGCTCTACGGGATCGAAGTGCGGGAGGTGACCGCATGAGAGGCACTTGGTCGATGAGGAACTATCTGCTCAGCCCGCGCAATCTCTTCGGCTGGCAGGACAAAGCAAAGAGACCTCTCACGCTGGCGATCCTTCGCTCTTGGCCCGAGCTGAAGACAAGCCGAGCGGCATCGGCGATCTTTGCGATGAACGGAGGCGCACGTGGTCCTTGGATCCTCGTTAGACGAGATAACGCAACCCGTTCAAGTCCATCCGCCGACGGGAATGGCTGACCACCTTTCGCCTCCCCAGGCAGCGGCGCAGATCCAGAAGTGGCTTGGGGAGGGGGAGAAGCTCACGCCGGCGCAGATCGGGCGGCGGATCGGATGGAATCGGAAGCGGGTCTGGCTTCTGCTCTCGGAGATGAGCAACGTCGTGCCGATCCGGAATCTCGAAGATGGCCGCTGGGAGCTCGTGATGGTGCCTAAGACGGAGTAGGGCGCGGCTAACGGTAGGACTACCTCCATGTGATAAGTTGAGCCCGTGAGCAAAGTCACGGGCTCTTCTCATTCTGGACGCCCACGCAAGGCTGCTCCTCGGCGTGCGAAGCCACCGAAGTCCCCATCGAAGCGAGGCCGCGGACGCCCGCCGAAGCAGATCAACCCCGAGCAGGTCAAGAATCTGGCAGCCATCGGCTGCACCCAGGAGGAGATTTCCCTGGTGATGGGCGTGTCTGTCGATACCCTTACCAGGAATTTTGCGGAGTCTATAAAAAAAGGCGGAGGCGATCTAAGAATGTCCCTTCGCCGCCTTCAGCTTGCGAAGGCGAAGCGCGGCAATGTAGTCATGCTCATTTGGCTCGGGAAGCAATTCCTTGGGCAATCAGACAAGCGCGAAGTCTCGGGCGGGATTGAAGTCCGGGACATGGAAGCGATCCGCAAGAAGCGCTGGGAAGCTGCCGGGGCTGCATTGGCAGCCGGCTCCGGAGAAATGGGCGACGGTGATGAGGCGTGAATCCGGGACCATCCGACCGGCTTGCATTTCTGATCGAGTATCTCGATCTGGCGGAGGCCACCGGCGAATCTGACGCCACGTGGCAGCGCTTCCAGGTCGCGGACCTTACCAATTCATCCCTTCTGGCCATCGACCGGAAAGCACGTCAGGTCGGCTGGTCCTGGACGGCGGCCGCCGAGGCTGTAGCCGAGGGCATCCTGATCAAGCGGCATACAGCGATCTTCGTCTCGATCAACCAGGATGAGGCGAAGGAGAAGGTACGCTACGCCAGGCAGATCGTCGAGGCACTTGACTCGGAAGTGCGGCCGCGTCTCGTGAGTGACAACGCCACGGATCTTGAGTTTGCCAACGGCAGCCGATTGATCAGCCATCCATGCCGGCCGGTCCGGGGAAAGGCGAAGGCGACGGTCTACTTGGACGAGTTCGCCCACTATCCCAAGGACCGAGAGATCTACGCGGCAGCGTTGCCGGTGACTACGCGTGGCGGTCGCATGCGGATCGGGAGTTCGCCCCTCGGCGCCAGTGGGCTCTTCTGGGAGATCTTCTCGGAGAAGACGCGCCGCTATCCGGGCTATCGTCGGCATTCGATCCCCTGGTGGGAGGTGGACGGCCTGTGCAAGGACGTCCAAGCGGCTCTTCAAAAGGCGCCGAAGATGCTGACCGAAGAGCGCGTGCACTGGTTCGGAACGGAGCGGCTGGCGACCATCTTCGAGAACATGCCGACGGACGACTTTGGCCAGGAATACGAGCTGGCCGAAGTGGATGAACAAGTCGCCTGGATCACCTGGGAGGAGATCAAGCATAACCAGGAGATGGCCCAGGCCGAGAAACTCTGGTATCGGCACGCTGATTCCGTAGAAACGGCACTGCGGCTGATCGATGAGGCAGCTGAAGCTTCCAGGGTTGGAGCCATTGAGGCAGCCTTTGCCGGTGGCATGGACATCGGCCGAAGGAAAGACCTGACGGAGTTGGCATTTGTAGGCAAGGGAACGACGTCGCAGCTTCCCTGTCGATTGGCGATCAGCCTGGCAAAGGTGCCCTTCGATGATCAACGTGCCGTGGCGACGAAGGCATTGGAGATCTTGCCGGTCACGAGCTTCCTCATCGATCAGAACGGCATCGGCATGCAGATCGCGGAGGAGCTGACTAAGGCCTTCCCGGGCCGGGCGGCAGGGGTGGATTTCACAAATGCGACCAAGGAACTGTGGGCTGTCGAGCTCAAGGTCCGGATGCAACGAGGTGAGGTTCCGATCCCTCTGGAACGTGAGCTGAGCTACCAGATCCACAGCATCAAGCGCAAGGTGACGATGGCCAAGAACACCGTGTTCGATACCGAGGGCAACGAGAAGCACCACGCCGATAAGTTCTGGGCGCTGGCGCTGGCCGTCTGGGCAGCCAAATCCCCGGATCAAACGGAGCTGAGCGTCCGATGGCTCCGCTGAGCCTGCGCGCGCGCGTCGGCCGGTGGCTGCTCAAGGCGGCCGGCAACCTGATTCTCATCCCGAGCTGGTCCCGCCGCGGCTTCATGCGCCCGACCTACCAGGCACTGGCTCAGGGCGGCTACCGCGGGAACGGTGCCGTCTACGCGTGCATCTCGACATTGGCCTTTTCGTTCCCTGAGCCGCCGCTCCTCGTGTGGGACCAGACGGACGCGGGCCGGGCCCCGCTCTACGATCACGCGCTGACTGCTCTGCTTCGCAACCCGAATCCCTTTATGAGCGGTTCGGAGCTCCTGCAATACACGATTGTGTACCAAGCCATCGGCGGCACCGCCTACTGGTACAAGGTGCGCTCCTCGGCCAAACGAGTTGTGCAGCTCTGGCCTGTGCATGCGGGACAGATGACGCCTGTCGCCGGCGAGATGTCCCTGGTCGATCACTACGAGTTCGACAACGGCGCGGGAGGGAAGGTAATCCTCCCGGAAGAGGACGTCGTGCGGTTCCCCTGGCTGCCGGATCCTCTCCAGCCGCAGCAGGGACTTGCGCCGCTGGTCGCCGTGGCCCGCGAAGTCGACACGGATAACGAGGCCACGTCCTATCTCTTCGCCCTCCTGAAGAATGATGCTATGCCGCGGCTGGCGCTGGTCGTGCCGGCGGAACGGCAACCGCTGACAGATGAGCAATTCGACAGGCTCCAGGGGCAGTGGAAAGAGGAGCATGGGGGCGATGAACGCGGCGGCGTGGCCGTCCTCGAGGGCGGCCTGGATATCAAGCAGCTCGCGACCAATCTGAAGGATCTCGAATTCAACGTGCTTCGGCACGTGCCCGAGGCCCGGATCTGCGCGGCCTTCCGCGTGCCTCCTGTCATCGCCGGCCTGAACGTGGGCCTGGAGCAGATGACCTACAACAACGTCGAGGGGATGACACTCCAGTTCACCGAGAGAACGCTCGTGCCGTTGTGGCGATCGGTGGGCGACAAGGCCTCCCAGGATCTGCTGCCCGAGTTCGGCGAACCGGGGAAGAAGATCGTCGCATTCGATACCGATAAGGTCGTCGCCCTGGCTCAGAAGAACGAGACGAAACGCGCCTGGGCCCTGCCCGCGCTCTCGGCCGGGGCAATCTTGGTCAACGAATTTCGCGCCGTCATGGGCCTGCCGCGGGATGCGAATGGCGATGTCTATCTGCGCAGCCTGGTGATGAACGAGTCGCCGGCGAGGATCGAAGGGGCTGGCGGCAAAGTGAAGGCCGCGCCGACGACGTCATCGGGCGGCATGGAGCACAAGCGAGCCACGCCCGCGGAGATCCGCCGGGTTGCCGGCGTCATCGCGGCGCAGCGGGCGATCCGGGAGAAGACGGCGCGCAGCATGGAGACAGCCCTCGAGAAGTACTTTGCGGGCCTGGCCGATCGGGTCATCGAGCGGGCGAAGGCAGGAGCGGGACCATCCGCTCGAAAGCAGGGCCTGCCGGATGCTGGCGATCTCATCACGGGGGAGGACGGCGACGAGCTCGCCAATCTCCTGACCGGTTACTTCACTGAGCTCCTCAAGGCGACCTGGCCGATCCTGGATCGAGAGCTGGATGTCGAGATCGCCTTCGACCTGGCCGACCCCGCCGTGGCCAGGGTGCTGCAGACGGCCGGGGCGCGGGTAAAGGAGATCAACGATACAATGCTGGAGAATATCCGCGTGCTTCTCGAGCAGGGTCACGACGCGGGCTGGAGCATCGACCATATCGTGCGCGGCGATCCCGACGCAGGCATCCCCGGCCTGCGCGACGTGGTCGAGGAATCCTACAAAGACCGAGCCCGGACGATTGCTAGGACCGAGCTCGGGACGGCGCAGAATCTCGGGACGGCAGGACGCTACGAGGACGCCGGTGTCACCCAGGTCGTAATCTTCGACAATGGTGCTGGCGACGAAGATGAACCCTGCGTCGAGGCAAATGGCGCGATCTGGACGCTCGAGGAGTTTCATGCGAATCCTATTCAACACCCGAATTGCGTCCGCGCGGCGGGCGCGTCCTTCGGCGAGGCCTCGGCCAGACCGCGGATCTATGGAGCGAATGACATGTCGACGCGGGAGTTGAAGGCCGCGGTACTGGCCCTCGAGGATGCAGCGAAGGCCTTGAGAACAGCGCAAGTCCAGGTCGCTGCACCTACTCCGGGCCCAGGCATCGAAATCAAAGCCGACAACATGACCATCGAGCAGCGGCCGGAGATCAAGAACGAGATCACGGCACCTGCGCCGGACATGCAGCCCGTGGCGGATGCGATTGAACGGGCGATTGAACGGATCGGGAAGGCCATCGGAGACACGCCAGCGCCGGTCATCTCCGTCCCCGCGCCGACCATTGAGGTGACCAATGTTGTGGAGCCGACGCCGATCACCATCGAGAACGTGATCGACATCCCCGTGCCCAAGCGCATCCGTGGCTCGAAGCGGATCAGGCGCGGGCGGGACGGCATAGCCACGGGCGTGGATGAGGAATCCGAGATCGAATACTAGGGGCAAGGAGGGCCTGACATGGCCACGGGAAAAGACTTGACGAAGATGAACGAGGGCGAACTGGCCGAATTGCGGATCGCGCTGGACGAGAAACTCCAGCAGATCCGCCAGCAGAAAGGCGACATCCAGCGGGAACTCGACCGCCGGGCCGCGCAACAGCCGAGATCGGACGCCGATCACACCATCGGCGTGGGAGCGTGAGGCATGGCGAATTCACTTTTCAACCCCGGACGCGAGGGTTTCCTGATCGGCGAGATCGACTATGACACGGACGACATCCGGGTCATGCTCGTCCGCTCGACCTACAGTTTCGACGCGACCGACAAGTTCATTACGGATATCGGCGCGGTCGACAACGGTCGGACGGCGGCCCTGGCGGGGAAGACTGGGACGGACGGCATTGCCGACGCGACCAATACCTCGCTTGTGGCGACGGCTGCCGTGGCCTGCAATGCGCTGATCCTGTTCAAGCACACCGGAGCCGATGCGACCGCCAGACTGATCGGCTACATCGACACGGTCGCGAGTGGCTTGCCTTTGACGCCAGCGGCCGGCGGAACGGTGGACATCAACTTCGATGATGGTGCCAATAAGATCTTCAAACTATAACAGCGCGCTTGGGAGGCTCTGATGCCCGATCTATGGATGGATGTGGACGCGGCCCTGGCCGAGGTCCCAGTCAATGCGTTCCCATTGATTGACGACACCGACTTCAAGAGCATCGAGACGGGTATTGTCTATAACCAGGCTGGCCTCGTTCTCGTCTGGAACTTTGTCACTCCGGCGGGCGCATTCACGCAAACCGCGGTAACTCCGACGGATACAGGCGGGGATTACGACTGGATCAATCAGGGAAACGCAAAGTACACCATCGAGATGCCAGCCTCGGGCGGGGCCTCGATCAACAACAACACCGAAGGCGTCGGCTGGTTTGAGGGTAGGGCGACAGGCGTCCTGCCTTGGCGCAGCCTGTCCATCGGCTTCCGGGCAGCTGGGCTAAACGATTTACTCATTGAGAGCGCCTTCGTGGCAACGCGCGGCCTGGCAGGAACTGCCCTTCCAGCTGCGGCCGCGGATGCAGCGGGTGGGCTACCGATCAGCGATGCGGGCGGGCTCGATCTCGATGTCCGCCTCGATGCCGCGATCACCAGTCGTATGGCAACCTACACACAGCCGACAGGTTTCTTGGCAGCAACGTTCCCGTCAGATCCTGCCGATCAGTCACTTGTCATCGCCGCGACGGATGCCATTATCGCGGATACGAACGACATCCAAAGCCGACTACCAGCCGCGCTGGTCGGCGGGCGAATGTCCTCCGATGTGGGATCGGTGAGTGGAGATGCGACCGCCGCCGATACGCTGGAGCTATTCATCGAAGCTCTGAACCAAGTCACCGGGCAAATCGACAACGGCACATTACACGATGAGATGAATACCTACCAGGGCCGCACAGAATTACTGGACGACGACGGTAGCGGCAATGATCGCTATGCCCATTCCTGGATAAGGAACGGCGAGCTTCTTGCCTCGGGCATCACGTCTCCGACCATCCAGGTGATCAAGGCGGCGGATGCAACCGATCTGGTCGCACTAACTGCCATGACCGAGATCGGCGCGTTGGGCCATTTCCGATACAACGAGCCAACCAATCGAATTGTAGACGGTGCGCTCTATCTGATTCTCTGCCGGGCTACCATTGACGGGGTGACTCGGATCTGGCCCACCTGGATTGGGAGGGACAGCAGCGCATGAGATTCAAGCGTAGAGAGAGCGGGCTCCTCGCCCCCGAAGAAGGCCTCTCCATGCCGAGGCTCAACCTGCGCGGGGTCGAGCGCGTCGACCCCGCGAGCATGGGGACGCTGGTGGGCGCGCAACCGCCGCCGACTCAGACCTATATCGAGAAGGTTCTCTCCTATTCTCCCCTTGCGTATTGGCCACTCAACGAGACTTCTGGAACGGTAGCTGATAATGCTGAGGGTACGGCATCTATGGATGGGGCATATCTCAATACGCCGACCCTGAACCAAGCTGGAATTGGAGATGGGGAAGGCGCACCGCTCTTTGCCCCGGTCTCTGTCGAGAACGTCAACATCTACTCCGCTGCCTTACGCGACGCTTGGGATTTCAATTCTGGAACTGTGCAAATCTGGGCAAGAGTGCGCGCCGCGAGTGTCTGGAGCGACAGCACCTATCGCTGTTTCCTGACATTCGGTGACTACAGCACTGAGTATGTTCAAATCGGCAAGACAAACGCTGCGAACACACTGCGGCTCTTCTATTATGCAGATGCGACTGCCGACAGTGTCACCACGACGCTCAGCACGACGGATTGGTTCCATTTGGCGATGACCTGGGACCTGACAGCCGATGAACTGAAGTTTTTCGTGAATGGTTCCCAGGTCGGGTCTACTCAGACTGGATTGGGAGTGTGGAATGCGGCTTTTACAACGAGTGGTTGCCGGATAGCGGCGGCTGGTCCGAACTCGTGGGATCAACTTTGGGACGGCTATGCAGCTCATCCCGCGGTCTTTACTTCGGTTCTGTCCGATCCTAATATCGCTGATTTGGCGACACTCGGATGACAACTTATTATGTTGACGCCACGACGGGCAGTGATTCCGATAGCGGTCTGACCGAAGCTCTGGCCTGGCAGACACTCTCTAAGGTTGAATCATTCGATGCCGATCCCGGCTTTGCCGCTGGAGATTCCGTCCTATTCAAGCGCGGCGAAAGTTGGGCTGGTCCTGGAACAGACAATAGCATCACTCTCACAATTGCCAGCGACGGTACATCACAGAATCGCATCACTCTAGGTGCATATGGATCTGGTGACGATCCAACATTTTCAAACGCAACTGGCAATCTCGCTCGGATTATCCGCCTGGCTGGAGACTACATAACAATCGATGGCCTAAAATTACAGAACTGCAATGAATCAGGCATATACATACCATTCAACACGACTGGACACATTGTTCAGAACTGTGAGATCACTGGCGTTGGTATTGGGATCTATATGTATGGAACTGGTGGTCTTGCAACCAGCAATTATATTCACGATCTTGAGATGGTCTACGAGCATGAAACGGAGGGTTATGGAGCCGTAGGGATTTGGTTCTTCGCATCAGGTAATGAGGCATCCTATAACACCTTGATAAACTGCACGGCCATAGATAGCGTTTCTGGGAATCCAGATGGCCGGGCCTTTGAGTGGTATGCGGCGAGCAGCGTCAGTGTTGATGGTTGTCATATCCATCACAATTTCTGTAGAAACACGAATGGCTTCTGGGAAGTTGGATCAGATGGTACTGCAAGTATTCAGAACACGCTTTTTCACCACAATGTTCTGATTGAGGGGACTGACGAGGCCGCAGTAATGGGGTGGATAGGTAATCTTGGAAGTACAAGTTTCTCATCGTGGCAGGTACATCACAATACGGCCATTATTTCTGAGCCCGGAGACAACGGTTGGGTTGTGATTGGTTTCGCTACCAATCCTGGATCGGCATTCGAATTGCGAAATAACCTCATAGTGGCAGATGGACTTACGAACATCTCCAATTATGGAACCTTTATTCACACGCATAATCTTTATGATCTGCGCGATGGGACAACGGTAGGCTTCACGTTGGATGGAACAGAAATTGACGGGGACGCAGAATTCGTGAATGAAACGGCCGAAAATCTTCATTTGGGCTCTGGAAGCGCGGCTATCGAGGCCGGTATGAATTTAGGGTATCTGGTCGATTATGATGGAATCCCGCTTGGCCGCGGCACGAATCCCGACCTCGGAGCCTTTGAGACCCTGAAGGGCGGTCCTCGGGGCCTATGAGCCGGACCAATGCCGCCTTCCTTTTGCTTACTGGGAGGTATTTTTGGTTTAAAGAAGCGGGAGCGCAGACCATCGATGGCGTCGGCAATCTCGCGTCCAGCGAAGCCTGGGGATCTCCATCGGTCATTGATAACCTCAACGGGGTCGGCAACATCCCCTCTGGTGAGGCTTGGGGACAACTAGCCGCGCTGACCACAATCAACGGGATCGGCGACATTGCAACGGCAGAGACCTGGGGATCGCCTGCCGCGATCGCGCTATTAGATAGCGCAGGCGCAACCGCATCCGTGGAAGCCTGGGGGCAACCGACCACCGTCGTGATGCTGGCAGGAGTCGGTGATATCCCCAGCGCGGGATCCTGGGGAGGTCCGGCGGCGATCTCGGGTCTAGCCACAAATGCCATCAGCTCAGCCGAAGCATGGGGAACGCCCGATGCCGTTGTCGTCCTCGGGAGCGTAGGGAATGTTCCATCCGCTGAAACCTGGGGCCAGCAATCCGTAGTGACTTTGGTTTCCACAGCCGGCAGGATGCGGAGGAATGCCGCGCTCCTGCTGATTCTTGGGAGACCCTTCTGGCCGAAGACGGGCATCGGCCAAACCATCAGTGGTGCTGGCAACATCGCCTCAGGCGAAGCGTGGGGCCAACCAATCACCGTCCTGGTCGCCAATCCAACAAGCATCGCGTCGGCCGAAGACTGGGGCGAACCGACCGTCGTCGAAGTTGTCGTTATCGATGGCGTTGGGAACATCGCCAGCGCCGAGGCATGGGGTGATCCAAGCGCAAGCATTGTCCTGGCGGCATCCAGTATAGCCTCGGCGGAGGCATGGGGATCGCCAGCAACAGTAATCATTCTGGCCGGGGCCGGAAACATTGCCTCAGGCGAAGCCTGGGGAGGCCCGGCGGCCGTCGTTGCGCCAGCCGGTGTGGGGGCGATTGCTAGTGCCGAAGCGTGGGGTTCACTGGACGCGGTGCCGAGCCTCGACGGGGTCGGCGACATTGCTTCGGGCGAACTCTGGGGCCAGCCCACGGTCACCGACTTCATCGATGGCGTCGGTGCGATTGCCAGTGCGGAAGCCTGGGGCGTGGCGGCGCTTGCGATCACTCTTGATGGAATCGGCATCATTTCGGCTGAAGCCTGGGGCGAGCCGACTGTCACGGAAGGCTATCAAATCGATGGTGTCGGCGACATTGCTTCCGCGGAGATCTGGGGCACTCCCACGATTGGAGAGGCCCCGATAGTGCCAACCAGCGGCGCCGGCTCACCGCTAGCCTTCCGGCGGCGGGTGGAAGCCGAAGCCGAACGCCGATTGCGGATCGAGCAGGAGGCCGAGGAGCTACTGCTGATCCTGTAGTCCCACCGATGGGCGGCTAAGAATGGCGCAGGGCACCTGTGCTAGTGTGTGACGGAGATGGGCGTGGAACATAAGAGCTTTCCGCTTCTCCTGAAGCAGATCGAAGATCGCACGGTCAAGCAGATCTTCGCCGTCATGGGCGTTGTCGATGACGGCGGTGACCGCATCTGGCTGGGCGCGTTCGCCAAGACACTCGCCGAGCGGATGGATCGCATCAAGGTTCTCTGGCAGCACGATCGATGGGAACCTCCCATCGGCGTGCCAACCGTCCTCAAGGAGATCAGCAAGGCCGAACTGCCCGCAGAGTTGGTCTCTCGTTATCCCGAAGCAAACGGTGCTCTGTACGGGGAGATGAGGTATCTTCCCACGCCTCGAGGCGAAGAGATCCTGATCGGTATTCGCGAGGGCGCAATCACGGAGAACAGTTTCTCGTATGACGAGGTCAAGGCGGACAAAGAACCGGCGGAAGGCGACGCCATGCAGATCCGCAATCTGCGCGAGATCCGGCTGTGGGATGTGAGCCCGGTCAACTGGGGGATGAATGAGGCCACAACCAATCTCAAGGTTGCCCTTCCCTACAAGGACACCGGCACCGCCGATGAGGGCGTGGCCTGGGAAGGCCCGACGCTGGACGGGTTCACGGCCGATGCGTGGGAAGAGATCACGGCGTCGGATAAGCGCCGGATTGCGAATCACTTTGCGTGGGCTGGCTCGATGCCGCCGGAGACCTACGGCGATCTGAAGCTACCGCACCACAAGGCCTCGAAGGATGGCGTCGGTCCCGCGGTCTGGCGCGGCGTTGCCGCTGCGATGGGCCGCCTCCTGCAAGCCGGAACCGACGTTCCTGATGGCGATCGCCGGGGCGTCTATGATCACCTGGCCTCGCACTACAAGCAGTTCGATAAAGAGCCGCCGGACTTCAAGATGGTCCAGGCACTCTATTTCGTCGGGAAGGCCAGGCCGCTCCTGGCCGAACTGAAAGACGGCCGCGGATTTCCTGCGGCCAACGTCGAGCGCGTGAAGAGCACGCTCGACTCAATGCAAGGCGCACTGATCACGCTGGAACAGCTCCTGGCAGCCGCTGAGCCGCCCATCACAGGGCACTCCGCACTTCCGGTCGAGACGATCCGGCGCCGCATGCGAGTAGCCGAGATGGCCATCGCGCTGCGCACTCGATAAGATGGACGGAGGTTCGACATGAAGGCAAAGATCAAGGCACTGTACGAGGCGGCTGCCGCGCTGCACGTGAAGGCGCAGGCGATCCTCACCGAGTTCGATGGCAAGGAGATGCCGGCCGAGAAGCAGACTGAGCTCGATGGCCTGCTCGATGGCGTGGAAGCGAAGATGGCCGAGGCCAAGCGCCTCGAGCGCACCCAAGCCGCCGATGAATACCTGAACGATCCGACGGGCGTGCCGGCGGGCTTCTTCAAGGGTGCAGACGGTGGCCCGTCCGCGAAGGCTCCCTTCAAGAGCCTGGGCGAACAGCTCGTCGCCGTCCGAGATCTGGCGACTGGCAAGGGACGCGACGAGCGTCTCTTCGAAGTCAAGGCCCTCGGGATGAACGAGGAGATCGGGTCGGAGGGCGGCTTCCTGCTCCAGCCGACCTTCGGTACGGAGATCTGGAACCGTGCCTATGAGGTCGGCGCATTCGCCTCGCGTGCGAACCGCCGGCCGATCGGGGCGGGGTCAAACTCGCTCACGATCAACGCGGTCGACGAGACCTCCCGGGCGACCGGCTCCCGCTACGGCGGGCTGCAGGCCTACTGGGTGGCGCCGGGCGCGCAGGCGACGCCGACCAAGCCGAAGTTCCGCCAGATCGAGCTGCGGTTGAAGAAGCTCATGTGCATTTACTACGCCACCGACGAGGAGCTGGCGGATGTCGCGGCCCTCGAGAGCAACGTCGGCGACTGGGTGGCGGAAGAAATCGCCTGGATGGTCGACGAGGGGATCTACACCGGCTCTGGTGCCGGCATGCCTCTCGGCGTCATGAACTCTTCCTCGCTCGTGACCATCGCCAAGGAGGCAGGTCAGGGGGCAGCGACCGTCGTCTCCGAGAACATCTCCAAGATGTGGGCGCGGATGTGGGCCAGGTCGCGCCCCAACGCGGTCTGGTTCATCAACCAGGACGTCGAGCCGCAGTTGGACGCGATGGGCCTGACGGTGGGCCTGGGCGGCGTCCCGACCTACATGCCGCCCGGTGGTCTGGCCGATGCACCTTATGGGCGCCTGAAGGGTCGCCCTGTGGTCATCGTCGAGAACTGCGCCACGATCGGCTCGGTCGGCGACGTCCTTCTGGCCGACCTCTCGCAGTACTTCCTGGCCGACAAGGGCGGGATCGAGGCGGCCAGCTCCATCCACGTGCAATTCCTGACCGACGAGACTGCTTTCCGGTTCACCTTCCGGGTGGACGGCCAACCGGCCTGGAGCGCAGCCCTGGTGCCGGCGAAGGGCTCCAATAGCCTGTCGCCTTTCGTCACATTGGCCGTCCGGTCGTAACCGGGCGAAGGAGAAAAACGACATGTCTGCTTTCCCCTTCCTTCCTGAGCAGTACAAGATCGTCAACTGCCTCGCTCCGGCAGCCGACGCGGGCGGACGCACAGGCGCGTTCGTCTCGCTCAAGAACGTCCACATGGCCTACGTGGTGTTCCACATCACGCAGGGTAACGCCGCGACCATCGCCCTGTCGATCAACCAGGCCACGACCGTCGCCGGCGCAGGCTCGACGCCCATCACGGTGGCGGTGCCGATCTGGGTCGACCTCGACACGGCTGCATCGGATGCCTTCGCCCGCGCTACGGCAGCGGTGAATTACACAACCGACGCCGGGGTGAAACTGAAGTTCGTCGTCTTCCAGATCGACCCGGCAACCCTGAACGTGGCGGGCGGGTTCGACTGCATCGCCGGGATCACCGGCGCGTCGAACGCGGCCAACATCACCGCGGCCGAGTTCTTCCTGCTCGAGCGATACGCGCAGGCTGTCCCGCCGTCGGCGATCGTGGATTGATCCTGAAACGACAAAGGCGGGCGCCCTTGGAAACGGGGGCGCCCGCAGAGAGTGAAGACACATGCCTGCACCGTTCAATCCATCGAGTATTGACGCCTACCAAGCGATCATGCAGGGGATTCGCGTCACACGTCCGACGGCCATCGTTCCGGCCTCGGGCGTGTCCCACAGCCTGTTCCAGAACTCGGGACCGGTTCTGCTGACTGGCCTGATCGGGCGCGCAACCGCCGCCGCAGACGCCAACGCCGAGCTGATCAAAGTCTTCATCGGCGCGGCTGGAACAACGGACATCTCTGCGGTCAGCACCACGGTTGCCACGATGGTCGTCGGCTCCCTGTTCTATATCACGGGCGTCTTCGCCACGGCCCTGGCCATTGTGGTGGGCACGATCCCGGTGACCCAAGCGACGTTCCGGGCTACCCCGATGATCAACTCGATCATCTGGCCGGGCTCGACCCTTCCCTTGGGGATCGTCGGCTCTGTAGCAAGCAACCTGACGCTTTCGGTCGAGTGGCACTGCTTCTATGTGCCGCTCGTCCCGGGCGCGACCGTTGCCGCCCTCTAACCGCGAGAGGGAGGGGAAACCCTCCCTCTCTTTGAGGTGAACCATGCCACTTCGTGGCCCGCGTGGTGTCGACCTTCTCCAAGGCGAAGCGATCGTACTCTTCGCTTCCGCGGCCCGTGGCGCGTCGGCGGGCACGAATGGGACGCCAGTCGCCTATCAGGGCGAACGCTCGCGCATCATCGTGCTTCTCAATGTGACGGCCCTCGCCACGGACGTCACCGATACTTTCGATTGCTACCTCGATGTTTCCCCAGACGACGGGATAACCTGGATCAACGCAGTTCATTTCCCGCAAATCCTGGGGGACGGCGCGGCCGCTAAGCACGTCGCTGTGCTTGACCCATCTGCCCCGGGGACGGCGACGATCCCTGTAACTTCGGATGCCGCAGTCAGCACAGTGCGTCCAGCTCTGTTCGGGTCGCAAATTCGCGGACGGTATGTCATCGTCGACCCCGGAGCAGGCGTGGCATCCTTCACCTTCGCGCTGACCGCTTACGCGATGGGAGGCCCTTGGGGCTAAATGGCCAGCCTGGTAACGCCAGCCGATGTGAAAGTCCTAGTCAAGACCGCGCTCACGGATCCCGAGCTGCAGGCGATCGTCGACCAGGAAGAGGCGGAGGTCATCCGCCACTTTGGTGCGCACTACGTCGACGCTGCCCAGGAGATCACCGAAACGATCCCCGGCGGCAAGAAGAGCCTGTGGCTGCGCCGGCGGGTCGTGTCCGTCAGCCAGATCATTGAGGACACGATCACCCTCACATCGGGCGAGTATCGTGTGTGGCCTGACCAGGGCCGCGTCACCCGGCTCAACGGGGTATCGGCCTGGCTTGCGGGCGAGGATACGAACGTTCCCGCGAAATGGGGCGAGGTGATCCAGATCAAGTACAAGCCGGCTGATGACAACGCGCAGCGCAAGCCGGTGGTCGTCGAGCTCGTGCGCACGGCGCTGGAGCGCACGTCGATGGCGTCGGAGAACTTCGCCGGCGAGTACAACTACCAGGCGCCCTCTTCCTGGGAGGCCAGGCGAGGCGAGATCCTGCAGCGGCTGAGCCTCGGCCGCGTCTAGGAGGACACATCAATGGCGACACTCACGGTTCAACAGATCGCCAAGACTGGATTGGTTTACGCCCTGACCGCGGCGGCCGGCGGCGGCGATGCCTTCCTGAATGAGGGCGTCCGTACTTTCTTCCACGTGAAGAATGCCGACGGCACTGCGACCACCGTGACCTTCGTCACCCAGAAGACGGTCGAGGGCCTGGCCGTAGCCGATCTGGCCGTATCGGTGACGAATGGGACGGAACAGCTCGTCGGGCCTTTTCCGGCCGACGTCTACAACGACGCCAACGGCCTGGTCCAGGTCACCTATTCCAAGGTGACGTCGCTGACTGTGAATCCGTTCAGGCTCTAGATGGAATGGGCATCGAGAGCGGTTTCATCCATCGCTGCAAGATCGAGCGTGCGACGATCACGCAGGATGCCTACCGGCAGAAGCACGAGGAGTGGTCGGAGCGTTTCACGAATGTCCCTTGCCGGCTCGTGGAAAAGACCCGCACGATCGTTTCCACCGAAACGGTCGGTGTGATCACGGTGACGACATCGAAGCTCCTGATGCCGGCAGGGCTGGACGTGCGGATCGGGGATCGGATCGGCGAGATCACCCTGGAGACGGGCGAGGTGTTGCCAAAGTCTTTCCGGATCACGAACCTGGTGGCCGTGCGCGGCCGGGCTGTCCATCATCGATCGGCGGTCCTCGAGGAGGTCAGTTGATGAGCAATCACGCGCTCATGCTACAAATCTCGGGCGAGAAGTTCGAAGAGCTCAACCGGATGGCGAGCGAGAAAGGCTTCGTCTCGGTCGAGGCCTATCTGATGTTCGTCGCCACCGAGGAACACAAGAAGCACGAGCCGAGTGAAGAGGTAATCTCGAAACGCAAGGCCGCCATTCACAAGAGCGACATGGAGACGCAGAGCAAGGTGGACAGTGGTCGTCAAGGCGCTTGACTGGCGCGGCGCACAGGTTGTCAAAGAGGTCGAGGCTGCAGCCGTCGACGCGCTGCAGGAGTTCGGTCTGCGCCTTGAGACTGCGGCGAAGAGCGAGCTCTACAAGGGACACGGCGTGCTCACGGGAACGCTCCGCCGGTCGATCCACACGGGCAGCCCCGATTACAACTGGGGGGCGGACGATGAGGCGCCTTCGGAAAGCACGAGCTCTCGTGGTGGACAGGAGCCGGACGTCAAACGGGGCGGCGGGCGCCTGGCTATTGAGACCGGCTCAGGCCTGGAATACGCGATGGCCGTCCACCAGGGCCACGGTTCGTTCGGCGGTTATCACTTTATGACCAATGCCTTCGACCGGATCAAGGATCAATTCGTGAAGATCCTGGTGCGCAAGGTCAAGGGACGGCTCAAATGATCGACGCCGTCGAAGCCCTGATCGCCCTAGCCCTCACGGATCCGGGTTTGCAGGAACAGGTCGGCGATCGGGTCGCGCTGCGCCAGAAGTTCGGCAAGGAGCCAGGCGATTGGCCGGCGGCCAGCAAGGCGCTGACCTTGCGTTGGGACGGTGGCGAGCCGGATCTCTACATCGAGGTGCAGAACCCCCGTGTCGAGGTTCGATGCTACGGCCAGACGTTCTATGAGGCCGGCCAGGTCTATCGAGCTCTTGTGGCCTGGACGAGGGCCCTTGACCGCCGAGCGGTCCAAACCAGTCAGGGCCAGGCGCTCGTGTTCTTCGCCCTGATGGGCTCGGCCCCATCGATGTTCGTGGATCCGGATACCAGCGGCGAGGTGATGCTGGCGTTCCTGGAATGTTCCGTGGCGGAACCAGCCATCGACTAAGGTAAGCAGGAGGAAATCATGGCGAATCTCAAACCTTTCGAGCAACTCACCGGGACGCTTGTGGCCTACATCGCCCCAGCGGTCGAGGCCGAGCCTGTTGTGAACGTGACGCCCGCCGGTAACTGGCTCGTCTTGGGTGCGACCGACGGCGACCAGAAGATCAAGCACGGCGGCGATGTCGAGCTCCTCCGGGACAACGATCATCCCGGCCCGGTCAAGGCCGTGCGCGCCGAAGAGGATGTGGTCGTCAGTCTCACCCTGGTCGGTCTGACCCTCGAGAACTACGCCAAGGTGCTGAATAGCGTGGCGAATGTGGTCGTGGTCGGCGGGCCTCCCGCGACAAAGACGATCCCGCTCAAGAGGGGCTTCGTCCCGACCGAATACTCGCTGCTCCTCAAGGGTGCAGCTCTCTCGCCCTACGGTGCATTCCCGGGCCAGTACTACATCCCGCGCTGCGTCATGGGCGGCGAGCCCGAGCCAACCTGGGCAAAGGATGGGCGGCCGGGTCTGGACATCGAGGTTCACATCATCGAGGACAGCACCCAGGCAGCCGGCCTCGAAATGGGTTGGCTGAAGACTCAAACAAGCTGAGGTGAGTAATGCCCATCAAGGCGCTGCGCTTCCAGGATCTGCTTCCGGAGCGGGACGAGTTCGAGTTGGCCGACGGGACGAAGATCCTGTTCCGCTCACGCCTCGAGTTCGATGCGCGGGACGCGAATCGCTTGCAGTCTCTTTTGAAGGAAGCGCAACACGCCTCTACCCGGTTCGCCGCGAAACCATCCGATGAGAAAGCGGCCCGCCAGGTGGATGGAGCCATCGATGCGATCGTCCGCTTCATTCTGCCGGATATCCCCGAGGATGTGCTGAACGGGCTGAAGACAAGCCAAAAATCCGAGATTCTGTCATGGTGGACAGAGCGGGGAAAGGCCGGCCCGGGGGAAGCGGCAGCGGACCAACCGGCAGGCGCTTAGCCGAGCTGGTCCGGTTCTATGGCCTCGACCCGCGGAAGCTCGTCACCCTCCCCGATTGGCTGTTCGATCCCCTGGAGGAGCACATGATGGCAGTTCGGGCCCAAGAAATGGAGTGGGACCTGACCGTCGCCATGATGCCCTTTTCCGATCGCAGGGCCGCCCGGGGATTGAGCCGCAGGTTAGCGGCGTTGAGCCGTATCGGTTTTCCGCAAGATGGGCCGCCTGTCGAGATCCTGGAACACGATCCCGAGAAGGCGGCCGCGTGGTTCAGGGAGATGGGCGTGCAGGTCGTCGAACCCCCCCGCGTCTCGGGGGACACAGGCACTGAGGCTGAGGTGATCCAGTAATGGGCACGCTTGGAATCGCGACACTCGGAACGGCCGTCGACCTCAAAGGCTTGGCGAAGGGCATGGCCCAGGGCGAGGCCCAAACCAAGAGGCTCGTCGGTGGTTTAGACGTTTCGGTGTCGAAGATGGGGCTCGTTGCTGCCGGCGCCGTTACAGCGGTTGCCGCGGCCGTCGCCAAGATGGTGGACGAGACGGTCCAGTACGGCCAGGCCGTGACGGATCTCTCCCGAGCGACGGAGATGAGCGCCGAGGACTCTAGCCGACTCATCCAGGCCGCCGATGACGCTTTTGTTTCCCAAGAATCATTGACCACAGCGTTGAAGGTTGCGGTGCGTCAGGGCTTCCTTCCCACGATCGAGAACGTCAAGATCCTGGCGGATCAATACAACGCACTCAGCGATCCGATGGCGCGGAACGCTCTTCTTATCAAGACCTTCGGACGCAACGGCCTGGAGATGGGCAAGCTCCTGGAGATGGGAAGCGAGGGGATAAAGAAGGCGGCCGACGAGAGCGATCGGCTGGGTCTGACCCTGACCGGCCAGAACTTGAAAGACATCAAGGCGTACAAAGAGTCGGTGGACCTGCTCAACGATACGATGAATGGTCTCTGGACGACCATAAGCTTCAAGGTCATCCAGGCTATCAATGATCTCAGCGGAGCGAGCAAGAGGGGCGCATATTACCAAGAGCTAATGAGAAACGCGGTCGAAGGACACACGCTGGCGTGGCAAATCTTCCACAACCTCAAGATCAGCCAAGAGGCAGATCAGCGAGCTGGGGCTCTTGCCGCCGAATCTGACCGCCTGCAGGGGCAAGCGGATGCCTATGCTGCCCTTGCGGCTGATTTGGGAGCAGCGGGGGACGAGGCCAGCGACTCGATCCCAGAACTTCTTAGCTTCAACGAGGCCGTGAAGAAGATCGGCGAAACGCATATCGGTGTCGACTTCAGCCTCCCAGATCCAACGGAGACGTTCGCCAAACTCCAAGGATTTGTGGACGACACGGTATCCGGTCATGCCGCGGGCGGCAGGCTGTCGGCCATGATCGAGCTGGCGGTCAGTTCGGGCGCGCTGCCCCCAGAGACCGGGGCTGAATTGCAGCGTCAAGTCGGCCTCACGGATCTGGCCCTCCAATTCAAGGCGGAAGACATCGACGCGACCGCACTCACCGAGACGCTCAAAACGACCTATGGCATGAGCGCAGCGGATGCAGCAGCCTGGATCAAGACCGTTCAGGGAGAAACGACGGCCTCCCTGCAAGAGCAGATCGATAATCTGGGCGTCAAGATCGTGCAGACAGTCCAGAGCGCAACCCCACAGATCAAGGCGATGATGAACCCGATCACCGCGGCGGCTAACCTCTTCGACAAGACCTATCGGAACAGGAACATTACGGTCAACATCCACGAGATCACTACTCGAACCGTGATCTATGACTCTCCGGGTCGCCAGCACGGCGGCCCCGTGCGTGCCGGCATGAGGTACATTGTCGGCGAGGCCGGCCCCGAGGCATTTATCCCCGAGGGCAACGGAAGGATCGTGGACGCCAGACAGACGCAGAGCATGGTCAACAGCAATAATCGAGGCGGCTCCGTGAACATCGAGCAGCAGATTATCAACAACGGTCTCGACGATCGCGCGGCCCTCCTGCAGATCAAGCGGTTGGCGGGACTGTAGCTATGGGAACCCCCATCCACGAGATCTCGGACGGCACCACAACGGTCTCCTTCATCACGCCGAGCCCGATTGTGGCCCTGCCGAATGGCTTCGGCGAGACCTCCCTCACAGACGACAACCTCAACATGTTCGATCCGATCTCGGGCGGCAAGGTTGTCGAGAGCTACAAGCTCTCCATCCACGGATCCAGTCAGGACGCCGCGGCTACCCAGGCGAGGAATCTGGCGGCGCTATTGCGGAAAGCAGCCCGCTACGAAACGGATCCAAGCCAGCTAACGCCGGTTTGGATGAAGCAGCAAGGTTCCGAGGAGACAAACCCCCGCTACGCTCTGATCTACGGGGCCAAAGAAATGAGCTTGCCCCATCCGGCTGACCGGACCTTCCGGTTCCTCTCCTGGCTGCAGACGATGGGCCTGACGATCATTCGGGAGCACCCGTGGCGATCGGGAATCCCTGGCACGCTGCCGACGGCGATCACGCTGACGAAGACCGATGGGCCGGCGGATGGCCCCGAGATGGATGTTGGGAATGCGCGGTCGTCCCTCGCCTTGACTTATCTCTACAACTACGATGCATCCCTGACGGCGTTTTCGGCGAATCTGGCCGGGACCACCGGGATTGCATTGTGGTCCGTTTCAGGGTCGACGCCGGCAGCAGGGGATATCCTCTACATCGGCGGCGAGGACAACCTGCGGGGCTTCAGGCATTTCGTAATCGACATCGCGACTGCCGGGAGTTTCACGGCAGATATACGAATCCAGGCCTACATCAGCGGCGCGTGGACGGATCTGGCGGCTGGCTCTGGATATACCATCTACCCTTCCGGCGCGCCGTCCGATCTTTTCAAGTCCACCGTCCGATGGGTAATCAACGTGGAGCCCGGAGCCAATTGGCAAACGGTGGCGATCAACGGTGCGACCGTATACTGGATTCGAATCTTGCTCAACGGGGTCACTTCCTGGATAACAACGCCAGTCAGTCATGGAACTTACGCTCCTTACTTCCTGAAGAAGGATTACATCGAAATCCCGAATACAGCGATTGGTGGTGATCTCCCGCCCAAGATATTGCTCAGACTTCTCTCGCCGGCCGGCGCCTTAACTGATCCAGTGGTGGGGAGCCCGTCGCGAATTTTGATCGGGGCAAAGAGCCGCGGCCTCACGAACTTCCAGGCCTTCCTCAATACGACTGTTTCGAGCCTCCTGCCGTCGGGATGGGCCAGGGTTTATGGTACTGACGCGGCGGCCGTCTCGGATCAAGCATCCCCCGTGGAAGGCTTTGCCACCGCTGTTTCATTCGCTACCGACTCGACAATGGTCGCCCGGATCACGCTCACGGGCACAGCGCACCTGACGGAATGGGTCGGCCGATACTCTGTCTTCCTGATCGCGCAACAGATCGGCGGGGCCAATGGTGACACTCAGGTGCGGATGCGCACCTTCATCGGAGGCAGCAGTGCTGGCTATCCCTCGCTCGATTCGGAAACGGCCCCTCTGGCCAGCCATGACGCGGGCTATGAGATCATAGACCTGGGAAGGCTGGCTCTCCCCTTTGGAGAGCTGACCGCAGCTGACAGTCTGGGCACGGATCTCATCTTTCAGCTTCTCGCGGAACGGATCACGGGGTCCTCGACGCTGAGGCTAGCCGCTATCGTGCTTATGCCTATTGATGAATGGGCGTGCACGATTGAAGATCCCTTATCGAATCTGGACACAGGATCCTCGGCGTTGCGCGGACTGACGGCCATCGACCTCGATGGCGGCATCCTGCGAGGCCGAACCCTGAAGTATGTCATTGCCGGTAGCACCTTCTATCCCGCGGAGACATGGAACCGGGATGGCAGGCCTCCGACGGTGGAGCCAGCCAAACAAACGCGGATCTATTTTCTGATGATGCACTATCCCGTGGATTGGGGTGTAGGGCCGATGATGGCGCCAGCCGCGATGCATCTGGCTGTTCGTGTTTACACTCACGATCTCTACAACACGCTGCGAGGAAACGACTGATGGATATCTATCGGCTCGAGAAAGTTGTGCTGATCTACCAGGACAAGAATGTGAAAGCCACGGCAGATCTAACGAAGTCGGCCGATGGGGGGGATCCCTGGGTTTTGGTGGAGAAGATCTCAACGACGGTCCCAAGCAGCGACAAACCTGATGAAATCTCCAAAGCGGTTCAGGCATTCGCCGAGCCCATCGCGCGACGAGACGGAATGACGAGCGACACCCTGGTCGAGGCGAAGGCGCTTCTCGAGGGCGCTGAAGTGAAACCATCCTTGAGCGCAAAGGGATAATGGCCGGATGTCTTTCAGTGGCACGATAGTCATATCCCACAACCCAGTCACGTCCTGGGAGCGATACAGCCGCACCTTCGACCCGGGCGGGTTTAGCGGGTTCCATCCTGAAACGCGAGCGCAGGGCGGCTATTACCGGTGCCGGCTCAACTTACACGGTGGCCGGGAATTCCTGTCGGAGTTCCTAAGCAATGGGCTCGGGCGGGACCTTGCCGCTTTCGATCCGAGGGGGGAACAGATCTGGGAAGGCTTCATTCATGGCATGACCCTCGACGCCGGCGGCGCGCGGATCCAAATAAACCTTGAGGAGGTCTATAACAAAGTCTGGATTCGTTACCGCCTGACTGGCACCACGACGACGGTACGATCGACGCCAACCGAGGATCTGGTCTCTCAAGACCGTTTTGGTATCAAGGATTTCGTGCTCACGGGTGGAGAGCTTGAGAGCGCCGCGGTCGCCAACCAGATCGCGCAGTCCTATCTGAATCTCCACGCCCAACCCAAGCCGACGCCGTCCAGGATCGGTATAGGCGGATCAAGACCAGCTCGGGGAGCGGCAAAGATCGAGATCGAAGCGCGGGGTTACTGGGACACACTAAAGTGGCGGGTCTACAACCAGACGGGATCCAGCGGCAACCAGGGGATCTCGGCTGAGGTGGGAGATATCGTCACCGCCGTCGGTCAGTTCATCGCCGGCACCAAGATCGACGTCAACTCGACGCTGGTGACCAAAGTCTACGATCAGGACCGCTTCGCAGGTGACATTCTTGAGGACCTGGCACGCGTGGGTGACGTGAGCTATCGGCGGTACATCCTTCAGGTGGGGAATGGCCGAATCTTGAAGTTTGGCCAGGCCGCACCGGCGACGATCCTGGTGGTCTGATGCCTCAGTTTCATTCTGCCGACTATGCCAACAACGGCGGGGCTGGAGCCCTAACCAAGGCCTTCACGACTCCATCCATGTCGGGACGGATCCTTATCGTGGGCGTTGGGACAATTATCAACACTCCGGTGACGAGCGTGACCTATGCCGGCGAGGCCCTCACTCTGCTCGATTTTCATGAGACCGGGTCGAGTAGCACGGACCGGCACCTTTACCTCTATTACATTGCCAACCCAGCTATTGGGGCGAACAACCTTGTTGTCGGATCCATTGGGGGCGGGATTTGGGTCGCGATTGCCTGCTATGTCGGCGTGGATGTTCTCAATCCGTTCGGGACCTACGCAGAGGGTACCGTCGACAATGGGACGCTCCTCACCGTCGACGTGAGCTCACAATCCGATTGGGTCGTTGTGGATGTTGCATGGTTCAAGGGTCAAAGCGCGCCAGAGCCCTATGCTGGCGCTGGGCAAACCGAGAGGGTGGATGCGAGCGTCGCTGCCATCGGGCTATCCGAGGAGCAAGGCGCGGGCACGATCACGATGTCCTGGACGCTGGATCAAGAGGACGCGGTCAGCATCGCTGCCCCGCTGGTTCCGGCCCGGATCATCCGGGGCCGGGCCGTCTCCTATTTCTTCGACGTCTGGGATCCGCAGCAGAGGATCCTGGACGCGGCCGGGGCTTCTGTGGATCCGTGGAACGTCAAGCCCGATGCGTGGATCATGGTCGCCGGCTGGGGACTGCCTACGGCGATCGCCTATGAGAGTTTCAACGAAGACCCAAGGCTGGCTTATATCGAGGCCGTAAGCTATGACGACACCAGCGGCCAGGTTGAAATCGCCACGAACCGGGGGGAGCTATCCGAGGTCATCCTGGCCAGGTCATCCCAAGGGAGCAATACATGAGCCTTTCATCAGATACTGGCGTGGATGTCGGTGGCTATGGAGCGATCATTGTAAAAATCGGTACTGTCGCCACGCTTTCAGATGGGGATGGCGGGCCGAGTTCTCAGGGGAAGAAAGACGATCACGACATCGACGATGAGATAACCAAAATAGGCCCGGTCATTACTGACTACAATGGCGAGATGTATGCATTGATCCGGACGAAAGGCTTATGAGGTGGCGAGAGTGAGACTCTATCTATTCATCGGGCGCGAGGGAGTTGATGATGAGAGCAATACCGCGTGGGAAGGGTATGTTTATCTGGCAGGTAGCTGCATCCTCGCACGGCAGTCCGATCGAGCTCGCTGCGCGTGCGCAGGAGGCTGACCTGTCCTGGGTGGCGATCAAGACACAGAACGGCGTCCGGCTGTTCCAGGA
>Ga0209641_10000981_pt1 | contig 25830 bp, 71 predicted proteins | sample RifCSP16_1_FD_184022 | JGI IMG/M metagenome (GOLD analysis project Ga0209641, IMG submission 184022) | Soil microbial communities from Rifle, Colorado - Rifle CSP2_sed 16_1 (SPAdes) (version 2) | ecosystem: Environmental > Terrestrial > Deep subsurface > Rock core/Sediment | place: Rifle... | reverse complement strand
TTCATCGCGCCGCTGGCTCCTCCCGGAATGCCAAAATTGTCTGACGGTCAGACACCATTGCCTGACGCCGGGCCTCTCGTAAAAAAACTCTTTACCCCGATCACCGACACTCATAAGACGATGATCATCGATCTTCGGCATACCGGCGCCTCGATCAGTGAGATTATGAGATCTACTGGATTGACATTTAATCAGATCGCTCATGCTTTATCGCAACTCCAAAAAGCTGGGAAAGTCCCAATCATAGGCCGCGGTAGACGTTCTAAGGCGGATCTCCGAGCGCGTGGTAAAGAAGTTCTAAGCACCGGTTGGGGTCTCCCGTCTTCACTCGGTGAAAAGAAGGCTATTGCCATTGAGATGCTCAGGGCTAACAGACCGTATATAGAAATAGCTCAAGCTGTTAGCAGCTCGACGTCGGTTATCGCATATCTTGCTAAGATGGAAGGGCTCCAACGTCGAAAGCTCAGGGCCATAGGTCGTATATACCCGTGTACGTAGCTTGTAATCTCCACTGGCCGCCGAAAAGTCTGCAAGGCGCAGATCATTGGCCGGGGTCGACGGAAGAAGGCGCAGCCCTGAAATTCGCCACGATACCTATGTAGTCGCAATCATCGGCATCACACTGACAGTACGAATCGTTATTCCATTCAAGGTCTCCATATGATGCAGGATTAGATCCTGCATCATGGAACATAATAAGCGTGGAGATGCTGATAGTAAAGGGTTCAAAGCTTCCACACTTCGGGCACTGCATCCCTGCGAGACAGTTCGTATTCATCTTACTCTACCTCTTGATCTGTCTTCGTTCCCTCAGCTATGCGAAGGTTAGCGAGGGCTTCGCCCCATATCCTGATTGCCTCGAAGAGCATCTCTCCTGGCGTTTCTGGAAGGTCAGATACATACGAACTACAGTCTTCCTCCGTGACCGCCTTGGTAGACTTAAGAACCTCGACGAGATCCTTCCACTTCTCCCACTCGTATTCCGATGGCTTCATACGATCTCCTTCACGCTCCAATGAGCCGCTCAAGCACATTCTGGAGCTCGTCCACGGATTGCGAGAGCATCTCGCAGGCTTCGAGGGTCCGTAGCAGCATGTCGCGGAGTATCTCTGCCGGGATGTCGGGCTCCGATGCGAGGAGCCGGCGCGTTGATGCGAGGGTCTGATACAGTTCGACGCTGTCTGGCCTTACCATGACTTTGTGTCCTGTTTTACAAACAACTTCAATTTGAAGTGCGCTCGTACGGTATTCGGATGAATAGGCGGTTTCACCTTCCGCATGGCATCGCAAACCGCTTCGAAGGCCAGAATTACGCCGTCACTATCAACTTGACAGAAGCATCCGCAGGGCATTCTTACCATGACCAGCATCCCACGCGAACGATCTCGCTGAGGCTGGCGCAGCGATCGGCGAGCAGCGTAGCGCGGAACCAGAGCCCGAAGACGATGGCCAGACAAAGTCCGATAATGCCGCCGGCGAATATGTGGTTGACGATAGATAGCTTCACGGCCAGTACCGGCACAGGCAATCTTGAATGCGTTCGCCGCAATGTGGGCAGGTTTCGTAGCTAGGCATCGTCCATCTCGACTAACTCGGTTTCGTTAGCAAGTTCGTTCTTACACAGTCCCGTGTAAATGATAATCTGTCCGTAGTTATCACGCCCGAATGCAGCATTGCTGAGGATTGTGCCGATTGCTGCCTTGAGTTGATCGTAGGTCATTACTCGTCGACCTCGTCGATGACAGATGAGCAGAACAGGTCGTCCGTAATTGGAGCCGTGATATTGATTAGCATGGCCTGGGCCTGCTCAGCGTCTCGCAGAGTAGAGAAATCGTAACACGTGTCCGGTGGGCTGTTACCATCCCGCCAGTCCTGATTCACGGTTAGTCGATAGATGGTCATTGAGCCTCCTTGTATTTTACGCTGTTCGTCCCTTGCAGCCCATTCGGCAGATTTGCTCATGCTACTCTCCTACAATGCGCTTCCGAACGAAACACGACCAGCCCATTCTCGCGGCGCTCGAGGTGATACAGCATCGTGCCGCGTGGCGGAAGTACGATCCCGCGTTCAGCGAGTACCGTGGCAAGGCGTTTCGGGACGTCACCGCGGATGATCGTATGGGCTTCCGATGGATTCAACTCTATCTTCTTATTGCCGACTTCGAGGACGTGGACAAGCGCGGTCATGATGTGCCTCCCTGCTGGCGCGTGGCCAGCGGTGTTGAGAAGCATCCAATAGATAGCGGTTAGATGCAAGATAAATCTGACCTACTACTTGTGGTGTGTGACAGACGCTACTCCACGACTGGCTGCGGTTTCTCCGTCGGGGCCGATGATCTTCGCAATGCGTCGAAGGTGCGCGATCCACTTTGCATCGCACCGACACGGCCTTTTTGTGTGCTCTGTGCACGGGCCGTAATTGCCTCTTCCGAGGTAATTCATCTTCGAGAACAGTGCGGCAGAGATCTCGATCCAATCGTCACGGGTCAGCGTGATAGCTGTTTTTGCCATTACAGGATGATCTCCACTGTATCCGCGGGTTCTCCTCCATTGACGGAGTAGGTTTCACTTGTCCACGTAGCCCCGAGTCGCTCACAAAGATCGTCTATCTCAGGGGCGAGATCGGCATATGCCGCCTGCGGATCGTCGGTCTGGAGTGTAATGGACAGCGTGATGGTAGTCATGGGCTGGCCTTTCTGGTGAGTGGGTGCATTGCACGTGGACTACTGCCGCGCATCGTCTGACAGTCAGACAGCGGAATGCGAATTACGTCTGCTCTCGTGGGGCCATGACCTTGCCTGGCTGACCAGGGAAATTCTCGACGATGAGTGAGGGCGCCCACTCGCGTTCAACGAAACGTGTAGCCGCTTCGGCATCCCATCCACCCTCGCTGCGATGTTGGTCCCAGTAGTCACCGTTCAGAATTAGATAAGCTATCAAGTCGGCCTTGGTCGTAAAGACGGGCGTGACAGGGGTTCCCTCGCTAACTGTTTCGTATACCTGATATGCTGTCGCCTCTTCAATCGTCCACCGCCGTACGCGATAGTACTCGGGATCAGGTGGGGAATCCTCTTCCCAGTAATACTGAGAGTATTTCGTAGGTTTGAATGTCTTGAATGCCTGTATCCATTTCTGGGCTGCTGTGTAATAATCCTCGTCGTACAGTGGATGATCTGTACCAATGTCTTTCGTGCTCTTGGCATTGTCCTTCGTCCACTTCGGATGAATCCAATCCGGTGGTACACGCCGAATCTCACGTCCCATGCTAGTCCCCTTTCATGTTGAGGATGCTGTTTAGCTTACCCGGTGTCCGAGATCCACCGTGGACGACCGCTGTGCCGTATCCGTACCAGTCCGCTCGCCCGTCAGGATTCCAGTGCTCGCAGACCTCACGATTGACATCTTTTACGCGGGCCAGCGCTTCGTCGTGCTCTTGGAATGGACCGAGGGCGAGGATATACCGTGCATCGCCGGCATTGTTGATTTTGTCGAACACGGAGACATAGTACGCCGCTTCCTGATAATGCCGATCGCCGCACTTACACCAGAGCCCGCGGAAAACATGTGGGCGGATCATGAAAGACGATTTTTCTCTAGCGCGCGGCGCACGCGCTCAGCCGCCTCGGCAGCGCAATGATCACAGTAATACGGTAATTCTACTCCGAAGCGCCGATAGAGTGTTCCACATAGCATTGTGCCGCCGTTTGTGCCAATGACATAGGTGAGCTTGCCGCAACCTCCCATGTTCATCCTCTCGGCTCCTCATCCTTCCGCCCAGCCCACAGCCGATCCTTGCCATGCCGATGCTGACCGGGAAGGACACCGTAAGCGAGCAGGTATTCCCTGAGCAAGTACGCGGCGTCCCTGCGCGTGGAGGCGCGGTCGATGACCTCGGGAGGCTTGCCTTCGTAGCGATACCAGATGGAGATCATACGTTCTCCTCAATCGTTTCGCCCATTTCGATCAGTTCTTGGTACCCGTCGCCTCCGTCTGCGGCCCAGCTGCAGAAACAGCGTGCCAAACCTCGATGATCGCCGCACTCGTCGCAGACGTAGGCACCGCAATAGCGGCTCATCGCGTACTCATGTCTGTGGGTCATGGTCCTGATTCCTCTCTGTCATGGGTGGATCATAGCGATGCCACCCCGTAGACATGCCACGTGTTTCCAAATGCCAATCGGCGTCAGGTTCAGTCTGACGATATTCACGGAGTATCTTGTAATGATAGGCAGTAATGGTGTCAGCAAACCAAGCACCTCCATCTTCTTGAAGTCTGTTCCTCAATCTCAGTGTTATAAAAGCGGTCATGGTTTCTCTGTAGCCTCCTCCTCTGTCTGACTGTCAGACGCCTGTTGAAGATAGATCTCCGGTCTGTGCCACGGGCACTCGCATCCTGGACCGTGGAGCCTATCGCGTAGTTCCTTGGAAATTAGGGGTTCGGTCATTGTTTACGAGTATTCATCGTCGGTATCTTCAGTGTTACCAGCGAGGAGTTGAGCAGGATCATCATCGGCAAGAAACACCGCAAGGATCTCTGCCGCTCCCACTGTTACCAAGGCTAAGTCGGCTATGCGCCGACAACGGTCGCACCGCGATCCTCGTAAACAGTACCCAGTAAGCATGTGCGGATGTGATTTCCAGATGCAACGCTGGCACCAGGATTGGTGAAAGGTATTGTCTTGCAAGTGTACTGTTGTCATAGTTCTCCTTTATTTGATTGTCTGCTGACAATCAGCAGGTCGCGGACCTACGAGCCAGACACCGCCGGCCTTTCCCTCGCGCGTCATGTCCTCTATCCTCGGCCGATCATCGTCAGCAATAAAATTCCAGCCGGTGACGGCGACCGAGAACGTGCGCGCATCGTCTCGCGTTGCGCCGTATGGATTCCAGTTTTCGATGGGCACCGAGCCAGCGGCGGTGAGCACGAGGCTATAGCCGGCGTGCTTGACGACGGCGATCGTTTCATTGCGGGTCATCGGATATAGACCATCCTATTCCGGCACTATGAAAGTCGTCATTCGTGACAAATTCTGTGCCGAGAGTAGGCTTTCCTTCTGCTTGATTACAGAGTCGGAAGTATGCGGCACGGGCGATCCCAGGGGTCAAGATGGTAGCACGCCTAGCTGTATACCACATGGACTCTCTGGGATCTGGAAATTTGAGCGCTGGTCCAATGACCAGCAAGAATGCGTAGGCGACAGCTTGTCGATGTGTCATGCGTCCTCCATGTTCGTGAGCAGGTCGATCCTCTCTGTCTTGGCAATGTGGCATTTAGCTGGAGCGGAGCATCGCGTGTCTATGTCGTACACCAGTGCAGTCGAGTCCATATCCCGCTGGATCATGAGCGCTAGCTGCGCGGCTTCGCGCGGTGTCCGCGCGGTCAGGTCGATGGACCAGTGGACGGTATAGTTAGGCATGGGTCGATCGGTCGGCGGATGGCTGTTCCTTTAGTGCCTCGACAACGGCAGGATGGATAAGCCAATCGTCAAATTCACATTGCGGGCAGCCTTTATTTGCATCGGCAAATTTACTTTGCCAATCGCAGTTTATGTCGTGACCTTGTATGCGCCATTGGATTAGTGTGTTCGCTAACCGGATTGCTTCGTACGCATTTTTGACTTCCTGATTAGGCATGTGCCCTCCGTTCTGACGATTCAGTGTGTTTGATTACGCGCAATTCGTGCCTCGCTACATAGTCAACGGGCGGTGTCGTGATACCGGGGCTGTACTCCCAGACCACAAGCACCGTGTGCCGATTCCGGAACCCGGCCACCCTGCCTCTCATATCACGGAGCAGCGGAGAATGCCAACCGACCGTGTCGTTGAGACAGATCACTCGAGGGTTCACGCCGGCACCTCTTCCTTGACCCACTTCTCGACGAGCCAATCCGCCTCGGCGATGCCGTCCTTGAGTGACCACCAGGAATAGTCCGCATCGTCGTAGGACTCCCACGCCGATTTGGCTTTCCCCTTGCGCATGACGAAGCCCTCGGCACCTAGGGCCAAGGCCACGCGGCCGAGATACTGGCCGTAGGTGACCGGCCGCCCGTGTTTGGTATCCATCGCGGCCATCTTGCGCTCGAGGACCTTGAACGTGCGGAGCATACGCTCGGCATCGGCCTGTTCTACACAGTGCGGCCGATAGTGGATCTCCCACGCGTACAGGTTCCGGCCGCGCTCGCTCGCGCGATCATCGTCCGATCCTTGGCTGGATATTTCCAGATCGTTGACGTACAGGCCCGCGTGGACCTCTGCGTTGCGCAGGCGTCCGAAAGGCCCGTCGGGATCGTGTGCAGGACGCACCTCGATCACGGTCGCGTTGAGATGATAGTAGCCGGATTCGCGAAGCTCTCGCAGGAGTAGGCGGATGGGGTGCTCGGGCGTCGGGGACTTGCCCATCACGCAGCCCGATACCGGCGGGTCAGATACCGGATATCCCATGACCGTCCCATGCCCATACAATCCACGGCTTGCAGGAACTCCGAGAACGTGATGGCGTCCACGTGGACATGTTGGCAGAGCGCGGTCAGGCGATCAATTGGATCAGTGGCCAGCATCGTGTCGCGGGTGATTTCCTCGTGTTGCTCTGGCGTGAGCAACACGCAATTCTGTAGCACGTCGAGCGCCTCAATCGGGATACGCTCCTGTGTGATCTTCTCGCGGAGCGGCTTGCGTGGTGGGACAGCGTGGGCAATCTCCAGAAGCGTATTCATGGCGTGTGCCTTTCTGGCGGACTTGTAGCCCGCCGGTATCACAGTAGATGCTGCGCATCGCTGGCGTGGGTTCCGCCAGGATTTTGGATTACAGAAGCGTTACGGGATCACATAGATAGGCTCTAGCGCGGTTCAAAGACTTCGCCAGTTTCTAGTTTGCACGCATAGCTGTCTTTGCCCTTGCGGTACACCCACTCAAGTTGGATATTCCCGTAAGCCTCGATGATGCCCTCGGCCCAGAGCTTGTCGCCCTCGGCCCGGAGCTTGTCGCCCTCGGCCCAGAGCTTGTCGCCCTCGGCCCAGAGCTTGTCGCCCTCGGCCCGGAGTTTGTCGCCCTCGGCCCAGAGCTTGCCGCCCTCGGCCCGGAGCTTGCCGCCCTCGGCCCGGAGCTTGCCGCCCTCGGCCCGGAGCTTGCCGCCCTCGGCCTGGAGTTTGTCGCCCTCGGCCTGGAGTTTGTCGCCCTCGGCCCGGAGCTTGTCGCCCTCGGCCCAGAGCTTGAGGCGAATCCCCCATACAAATGCAAGGCTAATACTACCGGCATTCTTCATTGACGTTTCCTTTCATCATTGTGCAACGGTAGAACTGCCGCGCATCGTCTGTCTGACAATCAGACAGATTCTGAATTACAGAATGGTTACAGGCTCATGAGCCAGACAGCCAGTGCCCACATCACGAGGACCGTGCCGATTATGCCAAGGACCACGGTGGAGTAGTAGCACAGATCGGCCACGCGGTCGCGCCACGTGCTGGGCTTGGGCTGGAACTCGGGCGGTGGGAGTGGGGTCATGTACGGTTGGCATCGGAGCCAGGAAAAGTAGCTCATAGCGCCATTCGCTCGAGATTCGGTACAACACAGACTTTTTCGTGTTCGAGTGTTTGTTTTGGTGACACAGTTGGGCCAACAGGCTCTCCACAGAAAACGCAGTAGTAGGTGATTTTGATGAGCTTTTTGCTTGCATCCATGAGTGTAATCATGTAGAAGCCCCTTTCAGTCTGACTGTCAGACAATCCGGAACAGATACGCCAGTATGCCGAGCCCGGCCGCGGCGGCGAAGGCCTCGGTCATGTGTGCAGCCAGCCTCCGATGGCGCCGATCGCGGAGGATCCTCTGGCCAGAGGCTTCGATTTCTGTGAGCATGTAGTCTCTCGGTGGATGCGGTATGAGTTTCATGGGTGATCCTTTCTGGCTGTCTGACTGTCAGACACCCGTGGGAAGCCTGCGCATCGCGGCGGCCTATTCCGCCGGAATTCGTGTTAGGCTGTTCTCGTCGCGGATTTAGCGCGATTGAGAGATATAAGAATAGATTTGACCGAATGAGGGATGCACCGAGCAAGCGATGGATAACCGCCTGCGGATTATGCCGCCGTAGGCGGTTCCATTTTAGAGATAAAAACCGATCGCATGCCCAGCGCTATCGTAGACATTGGGATCGGGCCGATTCGGGCTGGCCGCGATGGCGTCCACGCGGTCCTCGGGCCTCGGCATCGTGACGACTTGGCCGTCACGGATTAGGATGCGCTCGCGTTTCGGGCAATGCTCGGAGTTCATGGCGTTACTCTGTCAAGACCAGCGCTAGCGCTGCGATTGTGATAGCCCACAGCCAGCGCAATCGGCGCATCGTCCACTCGATATCCACCGCCCATTCGAGAAAGGTTTGCTCGTTCATGGCGCGTCCTCCGTGTTCTGTGGATCGGCCCGATCGCCGATCACTGGTGAATGGGATACTGACATTTCTGCCGCGTGCGACGATACGTCCGTGCGGTCGCGGCAGGCGAACAAAAAATTCGCCGGGAGCGTAGGCCTCCCGGCGTGGTGGATCGGTCGATCAACGTGTGGCGAGTTTCCAGCCCTTCGCGGCTATGGCCTGGGTGCTAACGGTGATGGCATGGCGACGCCGAACGATGGGCGCGCACTTGGCGATAGCAATCCGCATGGCCCAGAGCACGGCTTGCGGGCTGGGCAACTGGCGAGGCAACTGCACGCCGATCTTGTGACGCGGTGCGTCCATCAAGCCACGGATTAGGCCATCGGTTGCGATTGGCGGCTGTGCTTTTAGCGGCAAACCGTCGATGCTGAATCCTGCTGCCGGCGGATTAGGGAGCACGCCAGGTTGCCTGGGCGGATCAAGCCGAACTATGGCTGGATTCAGGGCACGCTCGATTGCTGCCCTGCACTCGAGTACGAAACGCATCTCGTCCTCGGCATCGTACCATCGTCCCGGGCGGCGATGTTCCCAGATCGCCTGCGTGATGGCACGTTCCGGTGGAGCGCCACTCTTGGCGAGCATGACCGCGCGGTCGCGGATCAGGTTGCGCTGGCTTCGCATCACACTACCCAGACTGCCGCTTGTTCTTGTGGCTCCGCTTGATCTTCGCGGAGCGCTTGGACTGGATGATCTGCATGGCCCGCATGACATTCGTGAACGGGTTGAGTACGGCTCCCTGGATGATCCACGGCTTCGTCATGTGATGATCCCTTTCTCTTTATTCAGTACGGGTTTACTTCTCCTCGTAATCCGCCACGCCCATCGGCCGGCGGCCTTTGGCGGCTTGCAGGGACAGCTCAACCTGACGCATTCCTGGGGCCATGCGCGAGACAATCACACCGGACGGTGGATCGAGCCCGATTGCGGTTCCTGGCTCCGCGTCACGCTGGCCTGTTCCTTCGGCCTCGAGGTGCCACGCATCGCCACGATATTCGTACAGGCGCCATTTTGGCCAGCCGTCCACTGTTCCACGTGGAACGACTTGCTGATACAGCCGACCGCGTGGACGCTTCGTCCACCATTGCCGTGGATCGGTCGATTGCCCGTCGATTCCGAATCCCCTGGGCGGGGGTTCCCGCTGATTCCCGATCATGGCTCCGGGTTCCTCCCATTCGGCGCGATAGGCCGATCCGGGGTGTACTCCAACCCGCCGATACTGAATCGTCAGTATGCTGGCGGCTTCCACGTCCATGCGGTCACAGTCTATGACCCTCGCCTGACGGCCTAACTGTGGTAACTGGACATACAAATAGCCGAGGGGTTTACCTCGGCATCTTGTCTAACGCTGGGGGTTGGGACCCAGCATCCGGTTTAGTTGCCGCCAGTACTGGCGCGGCAACCCCTCACCTAACTACGCGGCCACAAGCCTAGCGGCCTTGTCAGCCGCGTCCTTGACTCGCCATGCCTCGTTCACGAGCTCCGCCAGACTGGCCAGTTGCGCGGTAGACAGCTTGGGTAACCGCGCTTTGAGGTAGTTACTGATCTGCACGTCCAGAGCCTTAGGCTCTGGGGTACTGCCACCAGAACCACGGAGCTCTGCCCCGGCAAGCTTGGCGCCAACACGGCGCCGATAGTCGCGCGTATTGCGTGCGGCCTTCAACGCGGCCTTATCGCCTTCGGCCACGTTGAAGAGTATCGCCGTTGCGGCATCCATGGTCGGGAAACCGTGAATGGACTTGTATGCGGGTGGGCATCCGACACTTCCAATGTCGAAATACTCGAAAAACATCAGGAAATGCGGGCGGCACGTCTCGACCATCCCCGCCTCGGCGGTGTTCAGCGCATTGGTGGCAGTGCCGATAGACTCGGCAACAACCTTCCGTCGTGCCAGCATGGTCCCGAGCGCATCGGCCATGTCGTTGATGGTCGCGCCAGTCTTGAGAGGGTCAGAATCGCCGCTCGACTGAAGTGGCGCGGCCATGCGCCTGGCCTCTGCCTCAGCGTCCACGCGGGCGCGTTTGGCCTGCTCTGCTTTGGCCACACGATCCGCCTTTGCCTCAGCCTTAGCGGCCTTGACTGCCTCAGTCTTGGCCAGTAGCGCGTCAGCCTTAGCCGTGAGCGTAGCCGTGAGCGTATCCTCAGCGGCAAGGCTTGAACCATTCTCACTAATGAGAGTGTCCATGATTGATTGATTCTCCAGGTTACTGAAACGTAAGAAAGGTTGAGACCATTCTGAATGATTCAGTATGGTTCCACCTTTCAGTCTTGCGGCCCGACCCATCGGCCGCGCGTTAGGCAATGGCCCTATGCCAGTGTCGCGCCTTGCGTCATGCGTCATGCGTGTTCACCACCTTTCAGGGTCAAGTTAGGCTGGGGTTCGGACCAGCCATCCGGGTTACTGGTAGCGTCCATGTGGACGCATACCAGCCGTCACCTAGTGCCGCCCCATCGCCACAGCAAGCGCCGTACTGCCATCGTGGAGAGACTTGATGAGACGTAGGCACCGGACACACAGGATCATCCCAGCGTAGGAGCTACACTCCCGCTTGATCCCACACTGCCTGCACGGCTGAAGGTTGCGCGCCCCACATCCTGGCTTAGCATCCCGCATAGCGTCTTGCATGGCCCTATACTCTCGAGAAGTTTACGGGCAGACCCTGGCGAACCTGTGCCATGGCCCACGAGGCAAGGCGAGCGTAATGATGCGCGGCATACCAGGATGCCTTGAGGTAGTGCCCGTTGCGAGCTGCGCGTGCTTCACGAGAGTTTTGCATTGTCTCTCCTATTGCGAGCAGGGCTCGCGCTCAGACTGTGAGCCTACTAATCCGCCGCACAATACCGTTGCAAACGGTGTACCAGGTAAATGAACCGTTGTTCATTCTGTAAACTATTGAAAAAGTTAGTGTTTAGTTAGGGTATGTAAATTAGACATACTATACTTCCAGAATGGAAGTGGGTTAGGCTCGGGCAGAATGGGCGTCACGTAGTTGACATGCGGTGTAAGTGTGCGGAAAGAAACACTTGTCCGTTTTCAAGTGTCAATATCGTGACAGTGTGTAAAACTTACACCTGGTCAAGAATTGAATACACTAACAGTAGTGTCAGCTCGAGCATGACATACATCCTGCGGTAGTCAGACCTTGGAAAGCATACCTCGTGTGCGGCTCCAGGAGCACCGTACAGCGTACCTGTGTTGCTGGTAACCCTATCCTACGTGGACGTCAACGGTAGCGTTACTTTTCAATGAGTTAGGCGTGTGTAGAGCTGAGGTATCAGGGGCCTGAAAGCCGCTTGACTGGTGACGAAAAGTGTCAGTCTGCCTAAGAATTAGGCAACTTGTTAGACTGCGTGTAAAACTTACACAGTGTCAGTCTAAATATCAACTAGTTAGTCGAAATATCGACTGCTATGTAAATATTACACAGTGTCTCATAAATGAGACAGTCAAGGTTTCGTGCCAAAAAACCCTGACACTTGGCCTGGCGCAAGTGGCCCAGCAGAGGCAGACAAGTAGCAGTCATAGGCCAGCGCCATGCTGAGCTATAGGCTTTTCCTATGACACACAGCGTCAAGGGCCGTCTGAGCGCAGGGCGGCGCCCGGCTGTGCCCTGGCCGGCCCACTGACCTACGCTCGCATCGTGCCCCCCGCATTCAGCTGCATGAGTCCCACGAACAAGGTCCCTCTGCCGGCCGCACTGTACTCAAAGTTCACCGCAACAATTTCAGCAACATATGCCAAAATCCCAGCAATCCTTGACACACATAACGAAATAGGCTAAACACGAGGTATGTCAGGCGGGCCATTCACGCACACAAAGTTCTACACGTGCTCAACCTGTGGATATTGTTACTGTAATCACGCACAGAAGGTTATGGACAATCGTGTCTTCTGGCTGTGTCCTGATCGGTCTGAGCGTCCTGATTTTGCAAAGCGGCTCAAGCTAGCGGTACCTGATCCGACTGGTGAGCTGGTGCCGCGCATTGGGAAGTGTAAACAGCCAATGGCTCGCATTTTATAAATGATGTACGTGGACCATATTACTGAGGTCAGCGAAATGGTCACAGACTGTAGCCACAATTCTCTTGACAAAGGGTTATCTGTAGCCACAGACTGTAGCCACAATGGCAAAGGACGAATTGATCAGATTTCGTGTAACGAATGAAGAGAAACTATTGATCGAACAGGCAGCGAAAGGGCAGGATATTTCCGTGTCAGCGTGGATAGTAGTAACTCTGGTCGAAGCAGCACGACCTGGCGTACTTAATAAGGCGGCACAAGATTTAGTGGATCCAGTCGCTCCACTAGTGGCTGCGCGTCGGAAAGCAAGGCATATGGCCGCCGAGAAAGGCCTCCCGGAGCCAACGTTCAAGGGGCCAGCAGAAGGACACGCGCCGTCCTGCCAGTGTCTTAGTTGCCGTCAAGAGCGCTCGAGTTCAGTTGAGATTGAGGGAGCTATCACGCCGCGGTGTTCTAAGCACAAGTATCTCGTACCGTGCCCGCGGTGTAGCTAATTGGTATACGAGGAAATAAATCCACGAAACCATAAACCTGATCGAGCCAAAACGGCTCGCGACGTGTGGGCTGCCTCCGCAGCCCGGTCCTAGCTAGGCCACGGCGGTCGGTGGCATACCGGCATTCCGGGAAAGAATCCGGCATCAGGTTGATTTTCTGGAGAAAAGATATGATTCAGGTAACAGAGCCCGCGTGGACGCGGTTAGAGGAAGCGCTGTGGGAGATGTACGCTCAAGCGTGTATGGATTGTGATACGAAGCCAACGCTCAAGGTAATCAGGGCTTGGATGGAATCAATCACGGAAGTAGAGGTCGTCGGTTCGTGATACGCCCCAGATGGTCGTGGAGTGGTGTCTCTGAGGAAGTTGTGAAGCTAGACCTACATTACGAATCCACCGGAATCCGTGACCATGCGGACGCTACCTGATAAAGAATATCGTGTCGTGTGGCAGCGGGCAGGGAATCGCCGTAAGGTGAAACGCTGAGATGGTGCTGTTCAGGGCGGGAGTGTGCCTGTGACGGTATTACTGTGAGGGAAGAAACAGCGCAACAGCGTGAAAAGATGCCAGAATTGCTCTATGCTAGGATTGATGACGACGTATCGGAAAGTGGGCAGTATTTCGTAGTTGACATCCGTCACGAAATAGCCTATTGACGTGGCAGGAGGTAATAACGAAATGGATATCGTGACGTGTGGATATGTAGCGTGTGGGAAGGTGATTCCAGCGAGAATAGGGGTTGGGAGACCGGCGAAGTTCTGCAATGGGACGTGTCGGCAATTGGCGTATAGGGAGAGAAAGGTAGCAGCGAACGCGGCTCGAGGTTTCGTAAGCGAAGTGGCCAGTACAGTTCTTCAGGAGTCGGCCGCTGTGGTCGGGGAACAGATCATGGGGGCGTACGATGTGGCGAATATGACGGAAGCTACTGAGATAACGTTGAGAGAACCGGATGATCTGCTTCAGTCAGTGCCGACCGCTGCGGACGCTGTTCCGGCGATTCTCGAGGGAGGTGCCACAAATGGCGATAGGGCCGGGTCGCTCCCGGCAAACGCTTGAGGGATCGTCGTAGGCCATCAGTCTCCAGCGGGGCCAGGCGGACGTGGGGATACCCTTCACCCACATATTCCAGGATGTAGGAGAGCGAAATGAAGCGGAAATGCCAACACACAAAATGCCCGCAGGGCTATCTTCAGTGGCACGACTGGGCTGAGCGAAAAAGTCGCCGGCACAAGCAAGTACGTTGTCCAGGCTGCGGTTTGTACGCAATATGGGTGCGGAAGCCATGAAACTGCAACGCACATCGCCTGAGCGTCAAGCGCAGAACGTCGCTGAAGCGAGGCTCATGTTTCCGCAGTCAACCCCATGGATTTCACCGAAATTAGCCTCGAAGAGATCGGCGAGCCGGAAACTCAGGACCGTCCGCGCGGACGTCTGGGTGGAGGCCATTGCGATCGTCAATGTGGTGCTGGACGCTGAGCGGGATGATACGGTCATCCAGCGACTGCAGACGGTGAAGGATCGGTTACATGCGGCAGCGGAGAAGGGTGCGTGAATAAGGCGAGTGAAAGGGTGACACTCCAGCCGATGGCGAAGACGTTTGCCGTGATGGCGAGCCGCGTGCGAGCAGGCGAACCCTATCAGGAGGTGCTTGCCGATTACGGTTTTCGTGTGGGTGACGCCCCAGAAACGCCCCACTTGATCGACAACACCTACGTCAAGGCCAATGGAAATCGGATTTGCCGAACATGCGGGCGATTGGCGTGGAGAGCAAACACCGGAGGATGTCCCATGCCTGATCAATCCCCGACGCCCGAGGCGCCTGTTCGCGTTCGGCGCTGCCCTGTGTGCCACGAGCCATTGTTGCTTATCCAGCGCGACCCGCCATCGACTGCTGTTCAGACTGGGGCGTGGGTGCCCTACTGCCGGTTGTGCCAGATGGAGATAGCCCGATGACCCCGACGCCCGAGGCGATGACAAAGTCCTGGGCAGTCTTACACGCCGCAGACGGCTGCGATCATGCGGCCTGCGGTGCGCCGGCCGGGAATGCCGACCAGGAATGCCTGGCTCGCCGGGTCGCCCTCGCCCTCACCGAGCAGGCGCGGGAGATCGAGCGGCTGCGGATGGAACTTGCGAAGGAGCGGGCGAATGGCTGACGAGCCCAGAGAAGCCCTGGCGATTCATTCTGAAACCGACCCCTGGGGCGCGTTTATCAATGCCCGACTCCGCGTTATTTATTGGCTCAGTCAAAAGGGCCACTCTGACGAGTACATCGCCGACTGCTTGGCCATGTTCGATGTGCAGCAAGTGACCCTTATACGCATGACGGCGGAGGATTGGTTAGCCAAGGGGCAAGCTGCCCGAGCCGCTGCACAGGGAGGGAGGGAATGAGTTACGACGACGAGATTTCGATGGCACGGAATGAGGAACGGGCAGACGAGGAAGAACAGGAACGTGAACCTCGTTCTTGGCGATGCGGTGGTTGTGGAGAAGTATTTCGATATGACCAGGGCGGGAGCCATCCCGTGCATGATTCTCGGTGCGATGGGTCGTGCACAAGAGGCTGCCCCGTGGAGTGCGGCCCGGTGACGCCCCATGCCTAACGACACGATGCCGCCCCCGTTGGCCTCCATCGGCCACGAGTGCTTGACCTGCCACGACTTCGTGCCGTCAGGCATGCCGCACACCTGCTGGCAGGAACCGACGGCAGAGGAAATGGGCTGCTGCCCGCTCTGTGGGCGGGCGGACGGGGCGTCGTGAGCCAGTGCTTCCAATCCGGCAACCTGACAATTTGCCGCTCTCCCTATCAGCCCGCGGCCCGCTGTGATCGGTTGGGAGGCGGCTGGTACGATCCGCAGTTTTACTGCGCGCCGGGACATGGCTGTAGAGTTGCGCGCAGGAGTCGATGATGCCCTGGTACTGGTGGCTCCTCATCGTGCTCGGCGCATTCAACGCGGGCATCGTGCTCGGCGGCTGGCTGGCCCGCACGAAGCACGACACCTGGGCCCCGAAAGGCTGAGGAGTCTATCCATGGCGACCCAACACCCGCTCTTCATTCCCACGCCAGCCGGGGAGACGCCTGCCTCTCGATGGGCACCGCCGAGCGCCAAGACAGAGACCTCACCGCGCATACCTGGAACCACTGGGACGACGAGGAGGGGGTCAACGCCGCGTGCAAACCCCTGCGGGATGGGTTGGTGGATGCCCGAGTGATCCACTCTGATGCGGCGGACAGTGGGCATGTTTTCTCTTACGCTCAGATCGTGGATCGGGCCCGGCGTGGGGTCGAAATCACGGTTGAGCTTGGGGAGGGGCTATGAGCAAGGCGAGTGATTGGGCGGCACGTCGAAAGCAAGTTGAGAGTGAGCGGCCAGCGCCACTCCTGGGCTTATCCAGTAAAGGACACGTGGATTGGGTTGGTATTCAGGTGACGGATGATGGGAAGGCGATGCTTAGTGCCGGCAATACAACAATCTGGCTCCAGCCCGAGGCAGCGTGCGCGATTGCCCGGTGGATTCTCGACACGCTTGGGGAGGCGGAGTCATGCTGATCCCCTCTGCGGCCATTGCGCTCGTGTGGGCTTTGCGGTCACAGGGGCAGCCCGACAAGGCCATCCTCGCGGTGCTCAAGCGGCCCTTGCCAACTCCTCCCTATCGGCCGAGCCGGTTCACTGCGATGGAGACGGAGCCGGTGTACGGGTGGTTTCACGCGCGGCGAATCCGATGAAGCGAAGCCGGCTCCGGCCTATCTCGAAAAAGACCGGCAGACGCCGCCCGGGTCGGGACGCCGCGAGGCGGCATGTGCTCGCCCGCACCACGATGGCGCCCGTCGGGCATTGTGAGTACGCGGCTGGCGGCCCTGCTGCTCGGGAGCACTGGGGGCCGTTGGACATCCACCATGTGGCCAAGCGGAGCCAGAGGGGCACGGAGGAGCCGAGCAACCTGCTGAGGCTGTGCCGGCGCCATCACGACATTTCCGCATCCAGTACGATGGCCAGGCGAAGGGAGCGCGGGCACTGCTTACATACATGCTGAGTGTGAGGACGAAGAATGTCGGAGAGCGCATGCCGCGTTGAGCGACAAGCAGCGCGCGGGGTTTCTTCGATGGCTATGACCCCGACGCCCGAGGCGCTGGCGACAGCACAGACAACCGCCGAGCGGGCTGTTCATACGTGGGAGGAGGCTGGCGTAGCTCATCGGGCGTGGTATGGACGCGCTCAACTGATTGAGGTCATTCGGTACGAATTGGCCGCTTATGCAGCAGAATATGCGCGGGAAATCGAGCGGGTGACCTGGGAGGCGGCGCTAAATGAACTGCCATCTGGCAGTCTCTTTGAGCACTTACGAGAGACGTTCTACGCTCGCGCTACTGCGCGGGAACGGAGTGGGTGATGGGTGTCAAGAAAGGGACGATACTGCCTCGCGGGATATGCCCTGTGTGCGGGCAGGATCGCCCGCTGAACAAAGAGGGGGTGCTGATGGGCCACGGCGGCTGTCTTGGCGAACACGAACGGCCAATAGTGCCCATTGCTGTTGAGCAGGGAGGGAGAGATGGCTGAGACCCCAACGCCCGAGGCGGTGGCGGCCCAATCCGTTGTTATTTTGGGCTACTGTTCAACGCATCCAGGTGTCCCGTTCATCGAGGACATGGCGGATCACACTGCCTTCTGCCCGCTGTGCGAGTATCTCGGAACTCGACGCGCCCTCACCGAGCAGGCGCGACGGATTACCGCGCCCATTGTTGTGATGTGTGGTTCGACGCGGTTCCGTTTTACCTGGATCGAGGAGTACGGAAGGTTGACCGACGAGGGCTTTATTGTGCTTTCAGTCGGTCGCATGCTCCCCAAGGTAACGGGGGCATTTGACCCCGTCCACAAAGCACGTCTTGATGAACTACACAAGCGGAAGATTGATCTCGCCGACTGGGTATGGGTGCTTGACGTAGGCGGCTACATCGGTGAGAGCACGAAGAGCGAGATCGCCTATGCGGAGACGCTAGGGCGACCCGTTCGCTTTTTGTCGCGCGAATATCCTCAGTACGTCGAGCCTCCTGACCCTTCCGTCGAGCAGGCGCGGGAGATCGAGCGGGCGACGTGGGAGGCGGCGGCAGACATGCTCGGAAGCTGGAACTGGGATACACAGGCACTCGGCCGCTTGGTCGCGCGATTTCGTGACCGCGCCCGTGCCGCTGCGCAGGGAGGGAGCGATGGCTGAGACCCCGACGCCCGAGGCGCTGGCTCAGGCGAGAAAAGCAGTAAGAGAGTGCTCGCACGTCGAGGTGATCCGGTTCCCACACAAGGTGATCCAGGCATTCCCATACAAGGTGATCCAGGCATTCCCATACAAGGCGGCGTGTTGCCAATGCATCGCCCTCGTCCTCACCGAGCAGGCGCGGCAGATCGAGCCGCTGCGGGAGCTGTGGAAAGCAGTAAACGACACGCCTGAATTCGGTCTTCCAACGGAGTAACAATGGGAGCGCATCATCAGCATTCATGAGCTGGCCCGCGCCGCCGCGCAGGGAGGGGTGAGTGCCTAAGCGGATACGGAAACCTTTAGAGAGTTGCGTGAATGGATGTGGCATCCCTCCGTCACCTCCGAGTTTGGTGATCTGCGGCCCATGCCAGGACAAGATCACGGACTTCTTCAGGGGCGAGATTGCGCGATGGGATGCTGTCCTACAATACCGCGCCGCCGCGCAGGGAGGGACACCATGATCGACGGCCCAGAAGATAACACTGACGAGCCATGCCCGGATTGCGATGGAGATGGTTTGATGCTGGCCGACTGTTTCGAGGACTCGTGTTGTTGCGCGGAGCCAGAAATGGAGCACGACCTGATTCTCTGCCCGAGTTGTGTGAGCAGGCCCCGCTGATGCCTTGGTACTGGTGGCTCCTTTGCTGGATCCTCGGTTTTCTGGTCATTGGTCTCGTGTGGTATGGCATGGCGTGGCTTGCACGTACGAAGCATGATGGATGGGCGCCGAAGGGCTGATGATGCCTGACGCTTGGCCGATGATCATGCGTTATCAAGTCAGACCGGACGGTGGATTTGCCTAAGGACGAAGCCAAGTGAACATCCCTAAACTGCTTACTTTATGTATCATCTAAGTCAGATTTACTCTTGTTTATCTCAGTTTTCCTTATCTTCTCTTCTACTTTGCTGAGTATGTCTTCGAGAGGAGGTGCAGTGAATAGCTAAGTCATTGATCCAGCGACGGAACGAACCAAAGAGTTATCTATGCATGCATTTAGCAAATGATTGACGTTGGACTTGACGGTACTACGTGTGCTATGTTCTTGATATGCAGTATCGTCAAGCGTTGAACTAGAAAGGAGAAAAGAATGAATGTTCCAGAGACAATTGGTCCAGGAGAAGGTATAGCAAATCTGAAGGAAAGGGCTGCAGCCATGACTGTAGCGCCGCATGTGATGAATCCGGCCACTGAGGCTGCGGCGCAACAGGAAACCACTGTTGTTAGGGCTGAGGCCGACGCTACGAAGTAGTAGTATGGCGAAGGTGTCTCTGTGCGCTCGGTGTAAGGTCAATCCGCGCACGAAGACGCACCGTTGGTGCAGGTTCTGTCAGACGATGTGGCGGGCGGATCAGCGGCGGGAGGAGAAATCCGTCAGAGAATCACGGGTGCTTGTCTTTGGATCTCCGTTAGGAGAAGGATAAGGTGAGTACTGGCGTTGGCATGCGTGCCTTCTGGATGCTAGGTCGTGGTAAGGCTCTGGCTCCGCGTATCAGCCGGAATCGTGGTCGGCCCTACACACAGCGTTATGGGCAGTCGGGACGTGATAAGGCGCGCGAGGTTTCGTTGACTACGATTCACGGTCAGGAGAATACGAAGTGACACGTTCGTTTATTCTCCTGTGCGTACTCCTGATATTCGGGTGCGCGTCCGCATGGACACGGGTCCCCGGTGGTTGTGAAGGAATGTATCGTGGGCCTGATTCGGGTGACAGTCCATGCCCGCTGGGTCACCCACCGATCGTGCCTGACCGAGTGCAGGAGAAATGAGGCAGCTTTTCCGTCGGTTGTTCTCAAAAGTATGGCCGAGCGGTCTGCGTTATAGTGTGGAGCGACGGACAATACTGTGGGCTCCGTGGCGTCGTCGAGGTGGCTTGTCATGAGACAAGGAACGGCTCGCAGCACGAAAGGTTCAAGGGTCACTGACGGTTGGTGGCGCCACACGGGCCGTGAGTTCTGGCGCGTGCGCTGGCCCCTCGGTATCTCCATCGCGGTTGTGGTATTGCGGAGCCGCGGAATCATTCCGAAGGGGACAGACGAAAGCTTGGTGTTGTATAAGTGCGCGTTGGCGACCATCGGCTTCGTCTTGGCTCATATGACTCGCCAGCAGGCATTTCCGTACATCAATCTTGGAGAGCTGCTCCGGTCGCGGAGTCCGATGTTTGGCCCCGCTGTGGTGGGGATGGCGATCATCTATGCGGCCTTCGTATTAGGCATTACCTTGGGATTGTAATGAGAAGGCGGGGAGGCGTGCGAGGTCGACGATCTCCTTTACGCGGTACAGGTGTCGTGGGTACCTTCCGTCATCTCGCCGATCGGGCGTCAACCTTCCAGAAACTCGGTGCCGCGATCATCGTGGCCGTGTCGTTGCTTGGGCTCATGGGGGCGGCGATTACTCGGTATGCGCCCTGGGCATGGGCGTCAGAAGTCAATAAGCGGCAGACAGCAATTGAATCGAAGGTCGACACACTGTCGTCTGTCGTCCTGCAAAGTCAAGTTGCGGACGCGGAGAATAAAATCGCGACGCTCGAGGCTAAGGCAGCAGGGAAACAGGGGTTGACGGATGTCGAAGCGGAATATCTCCGTGGTCAGCGGCGACGGCTGAATGATCTGAATTTGCAGCTTCAGTTACTCAGTAAACCGAGGATGTGACATGAACACGTCGACAGAGTACACGAGGCTCCAGGAAGAGAATACGCGTCTTCGGCTTGCACTGAATGCGATGCTTGTCTGGGATCAGGAAGAGCCTCGGTATAAGACGCGTAATGGTGTTCCCATGGACATGCCAAAGTCCGTCGCGAGACTTCTCAAGAAGGCCGTGGGACATGGATGACCTGATCCTACCATGAGTGTACTGCACGCGATCGGGTGTTTTTTGTCGATTGTGTTCTGTCCGATAACGTCGGCCGTGCCAGCATCGTCGCCAGCGGTGCTTCCAACGCCGATAACGTCTGTCGTGGTCCCAGTGGATCTGCCCAAAGAGATTCCGCGTGAGGTCTTGAAGTATCGGAACATGTTGATCCGGGAAATCCGTGTGATATGGGGAGATGGGGAACCGGCGGAGACGTTTTTCGGTCAAGTGCATGCCGAGAGCAGGTGGCAGACCGATGCGAAGAGCAAATATGCATCGGGACTTTCCCAATTTACTCCGGATACAGCGCGATGGATGAACGGACTCTATCCTGTGGACCTCGGGGAAATTTGCGAGGGGGCTGGTGGATGTCCCACTGATCCACGCTGGGCGTTGCGTGCTCTTGTTCGTTTTGATGACAGGCTGTATCGAGCAATTACTGGGGCTGCGTCCAAAATAGAGACGTGGGCTTACACGCTGGCGTCATACAATAGTGGGCAGGGGTGGGTGACTCGTGAACGGGCGATATCATCAGATCGCTCTCGGTGGTTCGGGGCAACGGAGAAAGTCTGTCTTCGTCGCGCTGACTTCTGTCGTGAGACCAAAAACTACGTGCATTCTATAATTGAAAAATGGGCACCACTCTACCGGGCCTGGCTTGCGCGGTAGGAGGCTAAGTCAATGCTGAGCCGCCTTGGTTTCCGTTATCGCATTTATCCGACGCTGGAGCAAGAGGCTAGGCTCTTGGATTGGGAGGATGCGCTTCGGGCGCTGTGGAATGCAGCCAATGAACAGCGTTTGGAGTACTTAAAGCGGCACGCCAGCATGCCCAGTGCTTTTGATCAGAGTAACCAGTTGAAAGATCTTCGGGCTGACCTGCCATGGCAAGCCGATTTGCCGCGCCATAGTGCGGACAAGTTACTTGTGGATCTTGATGCGGCGTGGCAGCGATGTTTCATGAAGTTAGGACGGAAACCCAGATGGAAGAAAAAGGGGCGTGGTGCTATCTCCATAACGGAGCCGTACTCGAAGGGGTTCCGCTTGACCGCCACCGGCGTGGTCTTTCCGAAGCTCGGGGAGATTCGGGCTGTGTTCCATAGACCGATTCAGGGCATCCAGAAGATCTGTACCATCAGTCGCGAAGTTAACCAGTGGTTCGTTTCAATTCAGTGTGAGCAGGATGTTCCGGAGCCTGATAGGCGCACCGGCCCGGTGGTAGCCATCGATCGCGGCATCACAAATCTGCTGGCTGATTCGGATGGTGCGGTGATTAAGAATCCAAAATATCTAGAGGGCGCTATTAAGCGACTGGCACGAGCTCAGCGTGTAGTCGCAAGGCGGGAGAAAGGTTCTCGCCGACGGGAGCGAGCGAAATTTAAAGTTGCTGTGCTCCATCGAAAGGTTCGTCGGCGGCGCCAGCACACCCTGCATGTTCTCTCTTCTAACTACGCCAAGAGCCACGGTGTAGTAGTGCTGGAGAGGTTGAATGTGAAGGGAATGGTGCGGAGCAATCTTGGGCGGCAGATCAGCGATGCTGGATGGTCCACTTTCCGTTCGATGCTTCGCTATAAGCTGGAAGCCACTGGGGGCACGCTCGTTGAGATTCCGGCCCACTACTCCAGCCAAACCTGTATGGCTTGTGGCGTTGTCAATGCTGCTAATCGGTCGGGCGAGGTCTTCTCTTGTGTGACTTGCGGGTACACGGCGCACGCGGATCTGAACGCAGCGCAAGTACTCCTCAGCCGCCGAAACGGCGGTGGTGCTGGCCGTGGAGGCTTCCCCGAAGTAAGGGGGCCTGCGAAACGGCAACTCCGCGTTGTAAGGCGTGGGCGTTCGACTCGACAGTTTGGACTCCCCAAAAGTCCAGACTTTAAGGTCGGATGATGTTTACGGAATGGTATTTTACGCTCTTACTCCTTACGTCTGATGGATCAATCACGAAGCACGAGAAGGCATTCCAGTCTGAAGACGCATGTGTCCGAGCCATGATCAAGGTGAGTGATCAGCCGATCAAGGTTGGTGAAGGTCGGATCTTATCGAGGTGCCGAACGCGGTCTACCGTGTAGCCGAAGAGGAGGTTTAGCATGGGATTTCGTGGCTGGTTTGAGGTGGCACTGATCCTCGTTGCGTTTGTAGGTTGGCGCCGGGAACTTAGCGGTCTGTGGAACACGGTTACACCGCGCTTTGGTGCGTGGCTCGAGACTTGGTTTGCAAAAAAGCCGCAGTAATGCTCCCCTGGTGGCTCCTGTCGGCATTCAAGAACAAGTGGCTCTGGATTAGCTTGGGCGTTTGCGCGGTCGCGGCTGTTGTATACGTGGAGGTCGTACCTTGGGTGACGACCCGATATCTTCGTCAGCAGCAACAGGCGAACACGGAGTTTCTGAAAAAAGTCAAGACAGCGGAAACAGAGATCGCAGCTAAGGATCGAGCGATTCGGAATCTGAGTACGCAGATCCAGGCGCTGACGAAGAAGGCGGACATCGCCCATGCGCAATACCTTGTGATTGCGAAGGATCGCGATCGGCTCCGATCGCAGACTGAGTCGCTAGCGGTGAAGATCACGACGCTCGAGCGGGAGCGGGCGGAGCTCAAGAAGGTCGAGTCGCTGGGCGAGGCGCAGAAAGTATTGAATAAGGCGGGGTGGTGAAGATGATGATACATGATCCAGTCGGAGGCGTGCCTCCGACATGGTCTTTATGGGTGCTTTTTACGGTTTCGTGCGTGCTTGGCCCCGCGCTCATACTATGGTTTTAACGTGAGCGATTCTGCGTTTGAGTCGATGGCGGTGGCTCGGGTGTTGCAGTTCTTGGTGTCTGAGGCTGAATCACTACTTCGTCAAGCCGCTCAGTATCGTCATGAGATGGACGCACTTCCCTCAACCTCCGACATCGAGTCGCTGCGGCGTCTATACGTACAGATGATTCTGGATCTTCTTGACCGGTCACGTCGATTGTCGACAGCCGTAACGACGCTCGCTCCCTGTGATTAGTGGAGGGATACATGGTGACATGGACACAGCATGAAGCACTGGCCGACAGTATGCTTGCTCTTGTGCCCTATTCTGGGGTTGATCGTCCGCGCATCCGACAGGAGATCGTTGAATTGTTGCGTTCGCAGCATTGCCAAGGGTGCCAGTGTACCGAAGTCGTGAGGTAAATATGTGGCTGTGCCATCGATCATTGCTGTGGCTGGTGATGTGGGTTGTTATATATGCGGTAAGTCTGCCTGCAACCGCTTGGGCCGTGACGTATGAGCTTGATGAGGGCCAAGCCGCGCCAGTGTCGGGGATTCTTCTGGATCAATCTGCCGCGGTGAAGGCAGTTGAAGCGATACGGGATGTGGAGTCGCTGGTGAAAGAGGTGGCGATACTCAAGCAGCAGGTGATTGCAAAGGGTGCTGAGATCGAGAACCTCGAGGCACAGGTCGGTCAGTTGAGGCAGGAGGTCGCTGATCGGGCAACGGCGAATGCGATCAATGAAGACCGCTTCCAGCGCCAGCAGGAGATCGAGGCTCGGTACCGGGCGCTGCTGGACGAAGGAGGGAAACTCCTCACGGCCTCGAACGTCGCGCTCAAGCGAGCGGATGAGCGGATTGAGAGCTTGGAAAAGCGGGCATTTTGGATGACAGTTTTGGCCCCCATCCTTGCGTTCGTGGGATTTCTTGCTGGGGGATTGTAGTAGAATGGAGAAACCAGATGCCGTCGTTATTTGGTAATCGGCAGATAGAACTTCGATTGTCACGAGAGGATCGAGCCCTGCTCACGCGACTCGTGGCGGCGATAGAACGGCCTGTGCTTGAAATACATGTTATGCATCATGTGGTCGGGCCAATTCAGCTCGATCATTCCGGGTCGTTGACGCTGCGTCCCGGTGTCGGTCCAGCGGTGAGAGGCGTCCTCACCATTGATGGAAAGGATTGGCTGATCATGCAGACGATCAAGGATACGGAAACAAAGGTGGTGTCGGTACGCTGGATTGATGCTCTAGGGAATCCGGCGAAGCAGGACAGCATGACGTTTGAGTTGGCAGATGCGAATACGTGTACGCTCGAGGTGGCAGCGGATGGTCAGAGTGCCACGTTGAGGCCGATACAGGAAGCCGGGCATCTTGGCACTGGGCAAGTGAAGGTGACTGGGCATACGGAAGGCGAGACGGACGATGTCGCCCTGGGTGACTACGAGGTTGTGGGCGGTGAGGCGGTGACTGGCGTCGTCGTCTTTACGTAGTCAACGGTACGCCGGCGGCGGGGAATGAATCTCGCCGCCGGAGGAAGCCTTGACAGGAGACTCATGTCTAATAAACTTGTAGAGTTTGACGACGTTGTGCGTCGTTGGATTGCCGCCGGAACCAAGAAGGATGACCTCGTGCGGTACATGGCCGATTGTATACTGGAAGGGCCACTCATTTGTGTACCGCCGAAGCTTCGAGAGATAGCTATGACTGTTCGGACGCTTCGCGCTGGTGTACGTCGGCGGACACGAAAAACAAGGAGGGTGTGATGGTGGGGCCGGAAGATGAGGATTGGGATGATGATGATTTCGACGAAGAGGATGAAGTGAGGCTTACGCGATGATTGGGTGGGAATGTTCAAAGTGCGGGGCTTGTTATGGACCGTTCGTCTCAGTGTGTTTCAATTGTGGGCCTAGAACGTATTCGTCTGGCACCGTGAATATTTCCTGTTCTGGATGCGGCAAGACACCGTGCGATGCGTCGTCAACTGGGTGCCCTATATTCAGGACACCGGATCTTACTGTCTGATGGTGCGTCCACGCGGACTCTGTATGGTGCCGTCCTGTGGAGTGTCAA
>Ga0209641_10000980_pt1 | contig 25840 bp, 30 predicted proteins | sample RifCSP16_1_FD_184022 | JGI IMG/M metagenome (GOLD analysis project Ga0209641, IMG submission 184022) | Soil microbial communities from Rifle, Colorado - Rifle CSP2_sed 16_1 (SPAdes) (version 2) | ecosystem: Environmental > Terrestrial > Deep subsurface > Rock core/Sediment | place: Rifle... | reverse complement strand
CGCCATGCTTGCCGATCACGGTATGGTGCAGGGTGCCGTTCTTCAGGCTGACCTTGGCCAGATTGCGGCGCGCTTCATCCATCGCCTTTTGCACGGCGACCGGGACTTCCTTGGATTTGCCTTTGCCCATCGCCACGCGCCCGTCGCCATCACCGACCACGGTGAGAGCGGCGAAACCCATGATGCGGCCACCCTTGACCACCTTGGTGACGCGATTCACGGAGATCATTTTTTCAATCAGACCGTCATCACGCTTTTCCTGTTGCTGCATTTTTCCTTGCGGCTTAGCCATCGCTCAACTCCAATTAGAACTGCAGGCCATGTTCACGCGCGGCTTCGGCCAGCGCTTTGACACGACCATGATATCGATTTCCGGAACGGTCGAATGCCACCTTGGTGATGCCGGCGCTCTTCGCCTTTTCGGCGATACGCTTGCCAACCACGGCTGCAGCAGCCTTGTTGCCGCCATTCGCCAACGCCTTGCGAACATCGGCTTCGACGCTGGACGCGCTGGCCAGCACCTTGTCGCCAGTGGCGGAAATCACCTGGGCGTAGATGTGCAGATTGGTGCGGTTTATCGCCAAACGAACCGTTTTCTTTTCAGCAATACGTGCACGGGTTTTGCGTGCCCTGCGCTGACGCGCTTCTTTTTTGATCAACATATACGCCCCAGTTATTTCTCTTGGTTATTTCTGCCTTGATTATTTCTTTTTGGTTTCTTTCAAAATCACCACTTCATCGCTATAGCGCACGCCCTTGCCTTTGTAAGGCTCAGGCTCGCGGAAAGCGCGGATTTCAGCGGCAACTTGCCCGATTTGCTGCCTGTTGGCACCCTTCAGCACGATTTCGGTCTGTGTCGGCGTTTCGACCTTCACGCCGGCAGGCATCTTGTAAGAAACCGGATGTGAATAGCCCAGAGTCAGATTCAGGGTATCGCCGGCAGCCTGTGCGCGATAGCCCACGCCAACCAGGCTCAGCTTGCGCTCGAAACCCTTGCTCACGCCCAGCACCATGTTCGCCAGCAATGCACGGATCGTGCCGGACATCGCATTCGCCTGCATGGAGTCGTTTTGCGCCTTGCACAACAGGCTGTCGCCCTCGCGCACTACGCTCACATCGCCAGACAAGGCTTGCTTCAAGGTACCCATCGGGCCCTTTATCGAAATTTCACCCGTAGCCAGCGCCACTTCAACACCGCTGGGCACTACGACAGGATTTTTGGCAACTCTGGACATGTTTACCTCACTACGCGACGACGCACAGCACTTCACCGCCAATGCCATTGGCGCGCGCCTTGCGGTCGGTCATCAAACCCTTGGAAGTGGATACGATGGCGATACCCAGGCCGTTCATCACCTTGGGAATGTCATCGGAACCCTTGTAAATACGCAGTCCGGGACGGCTGATACGCTGGATCTTTTCGATCACCGGACGACCGCTGTAATATTTCAGGCCGATTTCCAGCGTGGCTTTTCCGCCTTCGCCGGCGACGACATTAAAGCCATCCACATAACCTTCGTCTTTCAGCAGCTCGGCAATAGCCACCTTCAACTTCGAAGAAGGCATTGTCACTGTAGTTTTTTCCGCAAGCTGCGCATTGCGAATGCGCGTCAACATGTCGGAGATCGGGTCACTCATACTCATATAATTTCTCCTACCAGCTTGCCTTGACGATGCCGGGAATCTCGCCGCGCATCGCGAATTCACGCACCTTGATACGCCCCAAACCAAACTTGCTGAAAGTGCCACGCGGGCGGCCTGTCAAAGCACAACGATTGCGCAGACGGACCGGACTTGAGTCACGCGGCAACGTCTGCAACTTCAGGCGCGCAGCAGCGCGTTCTTCATCGCTCAATTTGGTATTTTGAATTGCCTCGTTCAGCAACGCGCGCTTTGCCGCAAACTTCGCGACCATTTCACGACGCTTTTGCTCACGGTTGATTACTGCCTTCTTAGCCATTAGTTATCCCTCATTTCTTGAGTGGGAATTTGAATGCCAACAGAAGAGCCTTGGCTTCTTCGTCAGTCTTGGCGGAGGTGGTGATGGTGATGTTCATACCACGCAACGCATCGATCTTTTCGTACTCGATTTCCGGAAAAATGATCTGTTCTTTCACGCCCATGTTGTAGTTGCCACGGCCGTCGAAAGACTTGCCGGAGATGCCACGGAAATCACGAATCCGCGGAATCGCGACCGAGATCAGCCGATCCAGGAATTCATACATGCGCTCTTTGCGCAATGTCACCTTGCAACCGACCGGATAGCCTTCGCGAATCTTGAACCCCGCAATGGACTTCTTGGACATCGTGACGACCGGCTTCTGGCCGGCGATCTTTTGCATATCGCCAACCGCGAACTCCATCACTTTCTTGTCCGCTACCGCTTCACCTACACCCATGTTCAGGGTGATCTTTTCGATGCGCGGCACTTCCATGATGGACTTGTAGCCAAACTGCTTCATCAGGTCCTTGGTGACCTTGTCTTTGTAGAAACCATATAAACGAGCCATGCTCTATAACTCCTTAAGCGTCAATCATTTCGCCGTTGGACTTGAACACGCGAACCTTGCGTCCATCTTCCAGCGTTTTAATACCGACCCTATCGCCCTTCTTGGCAGCCGCGTTATAGATCGCCACATTCGAGATGTGAATCGGCAATTCCTTTTCCACGATCCCGCCGGTCAATCCCTTGGTCGGGTTAGGCTTCTGGTGCTTCTTGACTTTATTGATGCCGCCAACCAGCAGGTATTCACCCAGCACGCGCTGCACACTGCCGCGATTGCCTTTGTCTTTGCCGGCGATGACGATAACGTCATCGTTTTTCTTAATCTTGCGCATGATTTCCCTCGACTCGATCCGTCTCTGCTTATAGAACTTCAGGTGCCAGCGAAACGATCTTCATGAACTTTTCGGTACGCAACTCGCGTGTCACCGGCCCGAAGATACGCGTGCCGATAGGCTCCAGTTTTGCATTCAGCAACACAGCCGCATTGCCATCGAACCTGACCAAAGAACCATCCGGGCGGCGCACGCCCTTGGCAGTGCGAACCACGACGGCGTTGTATACTTCACCCTTCTTTACGCGACCACGCGGAGCTGCATCCCTGATGCTGACCTTGATGACATCACCAACGGAAGCATAACGGCGCTTGGAACCGCCCAATACCTTGATGCACATCACGGAACGCGCACCGGTATTGTCAGCCACATCTAAAACAGTCTGCATTTGTATCATTATTCAATCTCCAACTTGTTCCGCTCGCAGCGGCCAGTTTTGGAACCCGTTCGGGTTAGGTCGCCGCTTACGGCGATGAAACGAAGCCGCGCATTATATGCAAATTCAAGGAATACGCAAGCAAAAATTCCAAACTTCAAACAGCTAAACCGCAGCCGCCTTCTCCAGCAGCTTCGCAACGCGCCAGCTTTTGGTTTTTGCGATAGGGCGGCACTCCTCGATCATTACCACATCGCCTGTATGAATCTCGTTGGCTTCATCATGCGCATGATATTTCTTGGAAACGCGAATGATCTTGCCCAGCAAAGGGTGCTTCACCTTACGCTCGACCAACACCGTTACGGTCTTGTCCATCTTGTCGCTTGTCACTGTACCGGTCAGGGTACGTTTCATTTTGGAATCGCTCATCGCTTTCGAATCGCTCATTTTTGGGCATCTTTCTCTGTCAACACTGTCTTAATGCGTGCGATATCACGGCGCACCTTGCGAAATTCGCTGGTATTGGTCATTTGCTGGGTCGCTGCCTGCATACGCATGCCGAACTGCGCCTTGGTCAGGGACAGCAATTCGGTTTTCAGATCCGCTACGGACTTGGCTTTAAGTTCACTGGCCTTCATGTTACGTACCTACCTGTCTGACTACAAAAGTGGTGGCCAATGGCAACTTTGCCGAAGCCAGAAGAAACGCTTCGCGGGCCAGGATTTCGCTCACACCATCCATTTCGTACAGCATCTTGCCCGGCTGAATCTCGGCAACGTAGAATTCCGGATTACCCTTGCCGTTTCCCATCCGGACCTCAGCCGGCTTTTTGGAGATCGGCTTATCCGGAAAGATGCGTATCCAGATACGGCCACCGCGCTTGATGTGGCGGGTCATGGCACGGCGCGCCGCTTCGATCTGGCGCGCAGTCAAACGGCCGCGCGCAACCGCTTTCAGACCAAACTCACCGAAACTTACCTTGTTGCCACGGGTGGCAATACCGGTATTACGGCCTTTCTGTTCCTTGCGGTATTTCCTTCTAGCTGGCTGTAGCATGCTTTGCTCCCGACTTTCTTGCTTTCTTTTCCGGTTCAGCGGCGACCGGCGCAACAACTTCCTGATCAGAGACTTCACCCTTGAACACCCAAACCTTCACGCCTATGACCCCGTAAGTGGTTTTTGCTTCGGCCGTTCCGTAGTCGATATCGGCGCGCAAAGTATGCAACGGCACGCGGCCTTCGCGGTACCACTCGGTGCGGGCGATCTCGATGCCGTTCAATCGGCCGGCGCTCATGATCTTGATGCCCTGCGCGCCGAGGCGCATCGCATTTTGCATCGCGCGCTTCATCGCGCGACGGAACATGATGCGTTTTTCCAGCTGGGCTGTGATGCTTTCAGCGATAAGCTGCGCATCTATTTCCGGCTTGCGCACTTCTTCTATCGCCACGTCGACGGATTGAAGCCCCATGCGCTTGCGCAATTCGGCGCGCAACGATTCGATGTCCTCGCCCTTCTTGCCTATCACCATGCCAGGGCGCGCGGTGTAGATCGTCACCTTGGCATTCTTGGCCGGACGCTCGATAATCACCTTGGAAACGCCGGCTGAAGCCAGTTTCTTCTTCAGAAAGGCACGAACTTCGATATCCTTGAGCAGCAAGCCGGCAAAATTCTTGCTGTTGGCATACCACTTGGAATCCCAGTTTTTACGAACGCATAACCGGAAACCGGTTGGATGAATTTTCTGTCCCATGATCTGCCCCTAGTTCCCGACGCTGACTGTGATGTGGCAGGTTTGCTTCTCGAGACGATTGCCTTGCCCTTTTGCTTTGGCGATAAAACCTCTCCCGGATGCCGCCTTGTCGACGTAAATGACCTTCACTTTCAGCTCGTCTATGTCCGCCCCGTCGTTATGCTCGGCATTCGCTATAGCAGACTCGAGCGCCTTCCTGATGATGACTGCAGCCTTCTTCGGGCTGAAGTTCAGGATATTGAGTGCTTGCGCGACCGGTAATCCGCGGATCTGGTCGGCAACCAAGCGGCCTTTCTGCGCGGAGAGATGAATTTTTCGTGCAACTGCGGTAGTCGTAATCATCATGCCTCCTTATTTCTTGACCACTGCTTTTTTATCAGCAGAATGGCCTTTGAAGGTGCGCGTCAGGGAAAACTCACCCAGCTTGTGGCCCACCATGTTTTCGGATACATACACCGGAATGTGCTGCTTGCCGTTGTGCACCGCAATCGTCAGACCGACGAACTCAGGCAACACCGTGGAACGGCGTGACCAGGTTTTCACCGGGCGCTTATCGTTAGTCGCACGCACAGTCTCAATCTTCTTGAGCAAGTGTGCGTCAACAAATGGACCTTTTTTAATCGAACGTGCCATATATATCTACCCCTTAAACCTGAAAGCGACGGCGCACGATCATGCCGCTGGTGCGCTTGTTGCGACGTGTGCGGAAGCCCTTGGCCGGCACACCCCATGGGCTGACCGGATGGCGGCCCGCAGCAGTCTTGCCTTCGCCACCGCCGTGCGGGTGGTCCACCGGGTTCATCACCACACCGCGCACGGTCGGACGAACACCGCGCCAACGCATCGCGCCGGCCTTGCCGATCGAGCGCAAGCTGTGTTCGGAATTGCCCACTTCGCCCAAAGTCGCCTTGCAATCGATGTGCACCTTGCGTATCTCGCCGGAGCGCAAACGCAATTGCGCGTAGCTGCCTTCACGCGCCAGCAACTGGACAGAAGTGCCTGCTGAACGCGCCAACTGCGCGCCCTTGCCCGGCAACATCTCGATGCAATGTATCGTGGAGCCGACCGGGATATTGCGCAGCGGCAGGGCATTGCCCGCCTTGATCGGCGCTTCCGGACCGCTCACCAGAGTAGCGCCGGCCGCGACTCCCTTGGGGGCGATGATGTAACGGCGCTCGCCGTCGGCGTAGCACAACAGAGCCAGGTTGGCGCTGCGGTTCGGATCGTATTCCAGGCGCTCGACCGTGGCCGGGATACCATCCTTGTTGCGCTTGAAATCCACCATGCGGTAATGCTGCTTGTGGCCGCCCCCCATATGGCGGGTAGTGATATGGCCATTATTATTGCGGCCCGCGGTCCTGGTTTGTTTTTCCAGCAGCGACGCGACTGGCTTGCCCTTGTGCAGATCCGGGTTGACCAGGCGCACTACGGCGCGCTGCCCCGGAGTTGTTGGTTTCAGTTTAATCAATGCCATGATGATTATCCTTGCTCGCTTGCAGCAAAATTGATTTCCTGGCCTGCGGCCAGACACACATAAGCTTTTTTCCAGTCATTGCGACGACCGATGACACGGCCGCTGCGCTTGACCTTGCCCATGACATTCACGACTTGCACGCTGTCCACGCTCACCTTGAACATCATTTCAACAGCGGCTTTGATCTCGGGTTTGGTCGCATCAGTCACGACACGGAATACAACCTGTTCGTTCTTGTCGGCAACGTGGGTAGCTTTCTCGGATATTTGCGGTGCAAGCAGCACTTTCATCAAGCGCTCCTGGCTGAATTGTTGGGTATTCATGCGAACATCTCCTCCATTTTAGCCACCGCATTGCGCGTCACCATCACGTTCGGGAAACGCACCAGGCTGATCGGGTCAGCTTGATTAGCTTCCAACACCAGCACATTGGCCAGGTTGCGCGAGGAAAGATAAAGATTCTCGTCTATGCTGTCAGTGATGATCAGCAGGCGGAACTGGTTCGTATCCACACCCATCCCCTTGATCTTTTGCGCCAGTTGCTTGGTCTTGGGAGAATCAACGGTCAGGTCGTCAACCACCACCAGGCGGTTTTCGCTGACCAGTTTAGACAAGATCGCCGCAAAGCCCGCGCGGTACATCTTGCGATTGATTTTTTGGGTGTAATTTTCCTCGCCGGTGTTCGGAAAAATCTTGCCGCCGCCGCGCCACAACGGGCTGGATGCCATACCGGCACGCGCACGGCCTGTACCCTTTTGTGCGAACGGCTTGCGGGTACTCTTGGCGATCTCGCTGCGGCCCTTTTGCTTGCTGTTGCCGGCACGCGCATTCGCCATGTAGGCAGTGACCAACTGATGGACCAGGTCCTCGCTGTATTCGCGGCCGAACAACTCGTCGGACGCATTCATCTTTGCGGACGGCTGGCCTTTATCGTTTATGACATTGAGTTCCATTACGCACCTGCCTTCACTGCGGGACGCACGATGATGCTGCTGTTTGTGCAACCTGGAACGGCACCCTTGACCAGCAACAGCTGGCGTGCAACATCAACACGCACGACCTGAAGGTTTTGAACAGTCCTTTGCACATCACCCAGATGGCCGGTCATACGCTTGCCCGGGAACACACGACCCGGGTCTTGCGCCATACCGATAGAACCCGGTACGTTATGCGACTTGGAGTTGCCGTGCGAGGCACGGCCCGATTTGAAATGGTGACGTTTGATTGTGCCGGCGTAACCCTTGCCTTTGGATACACCTGTCACATCCACGAGTTGTCCCACCTGAAAAATCTCGACGCTGACCGTGGAACCCGCTTGCAGGCCAGCCAGCTGTTCAGGGGATACGGTGAATTCTTTCAGTGCACTCCCCGCTTCCACACCCGCCTTGGCGTAGTGTCCGGCGGCAGCCTTGCTGACGCGGCCGGGACGGCGCACACCGTGTGCCAGTTGCACAGCAGTATAGCCATCGGTATCTGCGGATTTAACCTGAGTGACACGATTATTGGACACGTCCAGCACAGTCACCGGCAACGAAGAACCGTCATCGGTAAATACGCGGGTCATGCCAATCTTGCGACCGACAAGTCCTAAGCTCATTTTTATTTCCTCTTGTTAAGGGGCTGACTTCAATTGGTCAGCCGATCATAAAACTTAGTTTTTAGCCATTAGTCGCAAGTCGTTAGTTGGTTTTGTCCGCTTCGCGGAACCTGCTTTAACTAACGTCTAACGACTAGCGTCTATCAACTGTTCTTACTACTGCAACTTGATTTCCACATCCACACCAGCCGGCAGATCCAGCTTCATCAGCGCATCCACGGTTTTGTCGGTAGGATCGACGATGTCCATCAGACGCAGATGGGTGCGAATCTCGAACTGATCGCGCGAAGTCTTGTTGACATGCGGGGAACGCAGCACATCGAATCGCTCGATCCTGGTCGGCAGCGGCACAGGGCCGTTCACCACCGCGCCGGTACGCTTTGCCGTATCGACAATTTGCGCAGCCGACTGGTCAATCAAACGATAGTCAAACGCCTTGAGGCGAATGCGGATTTTTTGGCTTTGCATAATTTTCTCTTGCATTTACGCGGCAATGCCGCTAATTAAAGAACGAAATCGCGTGGACTGGATCAACCCTTGAACCACGCAAAGGGGGCGCATTGTAGTCTTACTCGATAAACCTTGCAACCACTTAAACTTGGGAATGGGGAAGAGAGAAGGGAGAAGGGTAAAACCCTTCCCTCTTCACCCTTACCTCTTCACCCTTCCCCCTTCTCCCTTCTCCCTTCTCGCCTCTTACTCGATAATCTTTGCCACCACACCCGCGCCGACGGTACGTCCGCCTTCGCGGATCGCGAAACGCAGACCTTCTTCCATCGCGATCGGGTTGATCAGGTTCACCGTGATGCTGACGTTGTCGCCCGGCATCACCATTTCGGTGCCGGCCGGCAGTTCGACCGCGCCGGTCACATCGGTGGTGCGGAAGTAGAACTGCGGACGGTAGCCCTGGAAGAACGGGGTGTGGCGGCCGCCTTCGTCCTTGCCCAGCACGTAGATCTCGGCAGTGAATTTGGTGTGCGGCTTGATGGAACCTGGCTTGCACAGCACTTGGCCGCGCTCGACTTCTTCACGCTTGGTGCCGCGCAGCAGCACGCCGACGTTGTCGCCAGCCTGGCCCTGGTCGAGCAGTTTGCGGAACATTTCGACGCCGGTGCAGGTGGTCTTGAGCGTGGGCTTGATGCCGACGATCTCGAGTTCTTCGCCTACCTTGACGATGCCGCGTTCGACACGGCCGGTGACCACGGTGCCGCGGCCGGAGATGGAGAATACGTCTTCGACCGGCATCAGGAAGGCGCCGTCCAGCGCGCGCTTGGGCTGGGGGATGTAGGTGTCGAGCGCGTCGGCCAGACGGAAGATGGCGGGTTCGCCCAGTTCGCCCTGGTCGCCTTGCAGGGCTTTCAGTGCGGAGCCTTTGATGATCGGGATGTCGTCGCCGGGGAATTCGTATTTGGTGAGCAGTTCGCGCACTTCCATTTCGACCAGTTCGAGCAGTTCCTCGTCGTCCACCATGTCGCATTTGTTCATGAATACGACGATGTAAGGCACGCCTACCTGGCGGGCCAGCAGGATGTGTTCGCGGGTCTGCGGCATCGGGCCGTCGGCGGCGGAGACCACCAGGATCGCGCCGTCCATCTGCGCGGCGCCGGTGATCATGTTCTTGATGTAGTCGGCGTGGCCCGGGCAGTCCACGTGGGCGTAGTGGCGGTTGGCGGTCTCATATTCGACGTGGGCGGTGTTGATGGTGATGCCGCGCGCCTTTTCTTCGGGAGCCGCGTCAATTTGATCATAGGCCTTGGCTTCGCCGCCGAATTTCTTGGCCAGCACGGTGGTGATCGCCGCGGTCAGGGTGGTCTTGCCGTGATCCACGTGGCCTATCGTGCCGACGTTGACGTGCGGTTTGGTGCGTTCAAATTTGCTCTTTGCCATGATTTTCGCCTCTATCTGAATACAGTCGTTAGTCGTTAGTCATGTAGGGTGGGCACGGTTTTTGTGCCCACGCGGAACAACGCGTGGGCACAAAAACCGTGCCCACCCTACAATTATTTCTTGCTCATGATTGCTTCGGCAACGCTCTTCGGTGCTTCGGAATAATGCTTGAATTCCATCGTGTAGGTCGCACGCCCTTGCGTTGCGGAACGCAACGCGGTGGAGTATCCAAACATTTCCGCCAATGGCACTTCGGCCTTGACCACTTTGCTGCCACCTGCCATATCATCCATCCCCTGCACCATGCCGCGACGCGAGGACAGATCACCCATCACTGTGCCGGTATAGTCCTCCGGGGTTTCCACTTCGACCGACATCATCGGCTCGAGCAGAACCGGACTGGCTTTGCGCATGCCATCCTTGAACGCCATCGAAGCCGCCATCTTGAAGGCGTTTTCGTTGGAGTCCACATCGTGTGACGAGCCGTCGAACAGGGTGACTTTGACATCCACGACCGGAAAGCCGGCCAATACGCCATTCGGCAGCGTTTCGCGCAACCCCTTTTCGACCGCCGGGATGAATTCACGCGGAACGGTACCACCCTTGACAGCATCGACAAATTCAAAGCCCTTGCCCGCCTCGTTCGGCTCCATCTTGATCCACACGTGACCATACTGACCACGGCCGCCAGATTGTTTGACGAACTTGCCTTCGACTTCAACCGGCTTGCGGATGGCTTCGCGGTAAGCCACTTGCGGCGCACCGACGTTGGCTTCCACGCCGAACTCACGCTTCATGCGCTCAACCAGAACTTCCAGATGCAACTCACCCATGCCGGAAATGATGGTCTGGCCGGATTCTTCATCGGAGCGTACTCGGAAAGATGGATCTTCCTGCGCCAGACGATTCAGCGCGAGACCCATCTTTTCCTGGTCGACTTTGGTCTTCGGCTCGACCGCCACATGTATCACTGGCTCCGGAAACACCATGCGCTCCAGGACGATCTCCTTGGCGGGATCGCACAAGGTATCACCCGTGGTCGCTTCTTTCAGGCCCACCGCAGCAGCGATGTCGCCCGCGAACACTTCCTTGATCTCTTCACGCTCATTGGCATGCATCAGCAAAATACGGCCGACACGCTCTTTACGCCCCTTGATCGGGTTATAAATGGTGTCGCCGGATTTGAGCATCCCGGAATAGACACGGAAGAAAATCAATTGGCCGACGAACGGGTCGGTCATGATCTTGAATGCCAGACCTGAGAACGGCTCGTCATCGCTGGCCTTGCGCTCACCGATGGTCCCATTCGGCAATTCACCTTTTACCGGCGGAATGTCAGTCGGGGCTGGCAAATAATCGATCACCGCATCCAGCATGGCCTGCACACCCTTGTTCTTGAACGCCGAACCACACAGCATCGGCACGATTTCGCCGGCGATGGTACGGATGCGCAGGCATTTCTTGATGTCCGCCTCTGACAAGTCCCCTTCCTCAAGGTACTTGTTCATCATTTCTTCGGATGCTTCGGCAGCGGTTTCAACCATCTTTTCACGCCATTCCTGTGCCTTCGCCAACAGCTCAGCCGGGATATCGCGCAGCTCGAATTTCATGCCCTGCGAGGCTTCATCCCAATAGATTGCCTTCATGCGCACCAGGTCGATCACGCCTTCGAATTTTTCTTCAGCGCCGATGGGGATTTGAATAGGAACAGCATTGGCATGCAAACGGGTGCGCATTTGTTCGAAAACCTTGAAGAAGTTCGCACCCTGGCGATCCATCTTGTTCACGAACGCCAGACGCGGCACATGGTATTTGTTGGCTTGACGCCACACGGTTTCAGACTGCGGCTGCACGCCACCCACGGCGCAATAGACCATGCAGGCTCCGTCGAGAACACGCATGGAACGCTCCACCTCGATGGTGAAGTCCACGTGGCCCGGGGTGTCGATGATGTTGATGCGGTGCTCGGGGAGAGATTTGTCCATTCCCTTCCAGAAGCAAGTGGTCGCAGCGGAGGTAATCGTGATCCCACGCTCCTGCTCCTGCTCCATCCAGTCCATGATGGCTGCGCCGTCATGCACTTCGCCGATTTTATGGCTCACGCCGGTGTAGAACAGAACCCGCTCGGTAGTAGTGGTCTTGCCTGCGTCAATATGCGCGCTGATGCCGATATTGCGGTAACGCTCGATGGGGGTTTTACGTGCCACGGTAGATGCCTAACTATAAATTATTATCAAAGGCTTGTAGCCTGTAGCTGGTGGCTTGTAGCCAACCCGGTTTTGCTACTCGCTACAAGCTACTTGCCACAAGCTCAAATTAGAAACGGAAATGCGAGAACGCCTTGTTCGCCTCGGCCATACGGTGCACTTCTTCACGCTTCTTCACCGCGCCGCCGCGGCCTTCGGATGCATCGATCAACTCACCCGCAAGACGCATACCCATGGACTTTTCACCGCGCTTGCGCGCCGCTTCGCGTAACCAGCGCATCGCCAGTGCCATGCGACGGGAAGGACGAACCTCAACCGGCACCTGGTAGTTCGCACCACCGACACGACGGCTTTTCACCTCGACTTGCGGCTTGGCATTGGTCAAGGCCAGGTTGAACACCTCGATCGCATCCTTGCTGGTCTTCTTGACGATTTGCTCCAGCGCGCCGTACAGGATGCGCTCGGCAACCGACTTCTTGCCCGCAGTCATCAATACGTTCACGAATTTGGATAAATCCTGATTGGCATACTTTGGATCAGGCAGGATTTCGCGTTTGGGGACTTCTCTGCGTCTTGGCATATCTTAAACCTCGTGTTATCGGGTTAAATAAAATTATTGGGAAGGGTAAAGGGAGAAGGGTGAAGGGTGAAGGGGTTTACCCTTATCTCTTTACCCTTATCCCTTATCGTTTCTTTATGCCTTCTTGGCGCGCTTCGCACCATACTTCGAGCGGGACTGCTTGCGATCTTTCACACCGGCAGTATCCAGACTGCCGCGCACCATGTGATAACGCACGCCCGGCAAATCCTTTACGCGACCGCCGCGCAGCAACACCACCGAGTGCTCCTGCAAATTGTGGCCTTCACCGCCGATATAACTGATCACCTCGAAACCGTTGGTCAAACGCACCTTGGCCACTTTACGCAGTGCAGAGTTGGGCTTCTTCGGGGTCGTGGTATAGACACGCGTACACACACCGCGCTTTTGCGGGGAACCTCCCAAGGCAGGCACCTTGCTCTTTTCTGTGATTGCGGCACGCGGCTTGCGGATCAACTGATTGATGGTTGGCATTTTCTATACACCCTAAAAATTGTTCTAAAATTCCGTTAAAAATCAATAAATAAAAATACAACGTCGCAGCCAGACAAAATAATTCATCCGCTGCGACGGGAAAAAAGGTTGCGAATTCTAGTGAGAAACCCCAGATGTGTCAAGCAACTCAGGGTTATCAACAGATTCTCCCGATGCCACCAGATCGCCCTCCTGCAACTCGCGCCCCTCGGCCATATCGATACCCAGGCGCTGCTTGCGCCGCAATACGTGATAGGCCAATCCGGTTCCGGCCGGGATCAAACGGCCGACGATGACGTTTTCCTTCAGGCCGCGCAGATCGTCCCGCTTGCCCATGATCGCCGCTTCGGTCAACACGCGCGTGGTTTCCTGGAAGGAAGCCGCAGAGATGAACGAGTCGGTGGACAGCGAGGCCTTGGTGATACCGAGCAACACATATTCATAAGTCGCCGGATTCTTGCCTTCGGCGATCACGCGCTCATTTTCCACCAGCAGGTCGGCACGCTCCACCTGTTCGCCGGTGATGAAGCGGGTGTCGCCCACATTCTTGATCTGCACGCGACGCAACATCTGGCGCACGATCACCTCGATGTGCTTGTCGCTGATCTTCACGCCCTGCAGGCGGTAAACCTCCTGCACCTCATCGGTGATGTAGCGAGCCAGAGCAGCCACGCCCAGCAGGCGCAGTATGTCATGCGGATCAGCCGGGCCATCCACGATCATCTCGCCCTGATTGACCACCTGGCCGTCGTGCGCCAGCACATGCTTTTCCTTGGGGATCAGAAACTCGTTGGGAACGCCGTCCACATCGGTGATCACCAGACGCTGCTTGCCCTTGGTGTCCTTGCCGAACGAAACGATACCGGTGCACTCGGCCAGCATGCCGGCATCCTTGGGCACGCGTGCCTCGAACAACTCGGCGACGCGCGGCAGACCGCCGGTGATGTCGCGGGTCTTGCTGCTTTCCTGCGGGATACGCGCCAGCACATCACCAACACCCACCTGCTGACCATCCTCCACGGTGATGATCGAACCGGTCTGGAAGGTCACGCTGACCGCAGTCTCGGTGCCGGACAGCTTGACTTCCTGGCCGTTTTTTCCGTACAGGCGCACCATGGGTCGCACGCCCTTGCTTTGCGTGGTGGATCGTTTCGGATCGATCACCACCAGCGTGGACAGACCGGTCACCTCATCGATCTGCTTGGCAACTGTTGCGCCCTCTTCAACATTCTGGAAGCTCACCTTGCCGGCATATTCCGTGATGATCGGACGGGTATGCGGATCCCAGGTTGCCAGCACCGCACCTGCACGTACTGTGTCGCCTTGGTTAACCGTCAAAGTCGCGCCATAAGGAACCTTGTGGCGTTCGCGCTCACGGCCATGATCGTCAGCAATGATCACTTCGGCACTGCGTGCCACCACGATCACCTCGCCGCGCACGGTTGTCACCACGCGCATGTTCGGGCTGTATTTAAGCACGCCGTTGGATTTGCTTTCCACCTGGCTGGCCACCACGGTACGCGAAGCCGCCCCGCCGATGTGGAAGGTACGCATGGTCAACTGGGTACCCGGTTCACCGATGGATTGTGCGGCGATCACGCCGATCGCCTCACCCACGTTCACCATGCCCCCGCGTCCCAGATCGCGGCCATAGCACTTGGCGCACAGGCCGAAACGCGTTTCACAACTCAACGGGGTGCGCACACGCACTTCATCGACACCGAGCGTCTCGATGCGCTCCACCGCTGTCTCATCCAGCAACACACCGGCTTCGTAAAGTGTTTCTCCGCTTTCCGGATTGACCACATCGGCGCTGACCACGCGGCCGAGGATACGCTCACTCAACGCCTCGATGACTTCGCCGCCTTCCACCATGGCTTTCATCGATGTGCCATTGGTCGTGCCGCAGTCATCTTCGATCACCACCAGGTCTTGCGTCACATCCACCAGACGGCGGGTCAGGTAACCCGAGTTCGCGGTCTTCAGCGCAGTGTCGGCCAAACCCTTGCGCGCACCGTGCGTGGAAATGAAGTACTGAAGCATGTTCAGCCCCTCGCGGAAGTTCGCCGTGATCGGGGTCTCGATGATCGAACCATCCGGCTTGGCCATCAGGCCGCGCATCCCGGCCAACTGACGGATCTGTGCGGCCGAGCCGCGCGCACCGGAGTCGGCCATCATGTAGATGGAATTGAACGATTCCTGCATCACCGGTTTGCCCTTGATCATGCGCGGCAAACCGGTGACACGATCGATCACCGGCTCGCTGCCCAACTGCTCCATCATCGCCTTGGCCACCACGTCGCCGGTACGCCCCCAGATGTCCACCACCTTGTTGTAGCGTTCGCCATCGGTGACCAGACCGGAGGTGTACTGGGTATATATCTCCTTGACTTCTTTCTCGGCCGCGCCGATCAGATCACTCTTTTGCAGCGGCATCAGCATGTCATCCACGGCGATCGAAATGCCGGCGCGGGTCGCATAGGTGAAGCCGGTGTACATCAGCTTGTCCGCCATGATCACGGTGTCGCGCAGGCCGCACTGGCGGAAACTGGCGTTGATCAGACGTGAAATCTCTTTCTTCTTGAGCGTCTTGTTGATCAGCGCGAATGGCAGACCGGCGGGCAACACCTCGGACAACAGGGCACGGCCAACAGTGGTTTCATGGCGCACCAGCTTTTCTACAGGCTGACCCGACTCATCTTTGTGTATCTCCTTGAGGCGCACGATCACCTTGGCTTGCAGCTCGACTTCGCGTGTCTCGTAAGCCCGCGACACCTCGGCGATATTGGCAAACAGCGAACCTTCACCCAGCGCACCGACCTTTTCGCGGGTCATGTAGTACAGGCCCAGCACGATGTCCTGCGAAGGGACGATGATAGGCTCGCCGTTGGCGGGCGACAGCACGTTGTTGGAAGCCAGCATCAGGGTGCGGCATTCCATCTGCGCCTCCAGCGACAACGGAACGTGCACTGCCATCTGGTCGCCGTCAAAGTCGGCGTTGAAAGCCGAGCAGACCAGCGGATGCAACTGGATCGCCTTGCCTTCGATCAGGATCGGCTCGAACGCCTGGATACCCAGGCGGTGCAGGGTCGGCGCGCGGTTCAACATGACCGGATGTTCGCGTATCACCTCTTCAAGAATATCCCACACGACCGGTTCTTCGGCATCAACCATGCGCTTGCTGGCCTTGATAGTGGTTGCCAATCCCATTGCTTCGAGACGGCTGAAGATGAACGGCTTGAACAACTCCAGCGCCATCTTCTTGGGTAAACCACACTGATGCAGCTTGAGCTGAGGGCCCACCACGATCACGGAACGGCCCGAGTAATCGACACGCTTGCCCAGCAGATTCTGGCGGAAGCGCCCGCTCTTGCCCTTGATCATATCGGCCAGTGATTTCAGCTGGCGCTTGTTCGCGCCTGTCATCGCCTTGCCGCGGCGGCCGTTGTCCAGCAATGAATCCACCGCCTCCTGCAGCATGCGTTTTTCGTTGCGCACGATGATGTCCGGCGCCTTCAACTCGAGCAGACGGCGCAGGCGGTTGTTGCGGTTGATCACGCGGCGATACAGGTCATTCAGATCCGAAGTGGCAAAGCGGCCGCCATCCAGCGGCACCAGCGGGCGCAGCTCCGGAGGCAAAACCGGCAGCACTGTCATCACCATCCATTGCGGTTTGATGCCGGACGCGTTGAATGCCTCCAGCACTTTCAGACGCTTGGCATATTTCTTGATCTTGGTTTCAGAACCGGTTTCCGCCAGATCGGCGCGTATCGTCTCGATTTCGGCGGTCACGTCAAGATTGCTCAACAGCGAGCGGATACCTTCCGCACCCATTGTCGCGCTGAATTCGTCACCATACTCTTCAGTCTTGGCGAGATAGTCATCCTCGGACAGCAATTGGCCGCGGGTCAACGGGGTCATGCCGGGCTCGGTCACCACATAGGCTTCGAAATACAGCACGCGCTCGATATCGCGCAGGGTCATGTCCAGCACCATGCCGAGCCGCGAGGGCAAAGATTTCAAAAACCAGATATGCGCTACCGGGCTGGCCAGTTCGATATGCCCCATGCGCTCGCGCCTGACCTTGGACAAGGTCACCTCCACGCCGCATTTTTCGCAGATCACACCGCGATGTTTAAGGCGCTTGTACTTGCCGCACAGGCATTCATAGTCTTTAACCGGCCCGAAGATCTTGGCGCAGAACAAACCGTCGCGTTCCGGCTTGAAGGTGCGGTAGTTGATGGTTTCCGGCTTCTTGACTTCGCCGTATGACCAGGAGCGGATTTTTTCCGGCGAAGCCAGACCGATCTTGATCGAGTCGAACTCTTCTTTTTGTGTGACCTGCTTGAACAAATCCAGTAGTGATTTCATGTGTAGCTCCTTTAGAATCGAGGATCGAGGATCGAGGAGTGAGGATCGAGGAACTGGTTTAGCTCAATCCTCGATCCTCGATCCTCAATCCTGCTTTTTAATTCCGCACCAAATCCATATCGATCGCCAGGGAACGAATTTCCTTGATGACCACATTGAAGGATTCCGGCATTCCGGCGTCGATCTTGTGATCACCCTTGACGATGCTCTCATAAACCTTGGTGCGCCCGGCCACGTCATCCGACTTGACCGTCAGCATTTCCTGCAAGGTATAAGCCGCGCCGTAAGCCTCCAGCGCCCACACTTCCATCTCACCGAAGCGCTGGCCGCCGAACTGCGCCTTGCCGCCCAAAGGCTGCTGGGTCACCAGGCTGTACGGACCGGTGGAACGCGCGTGCATCTTGTCATCCACCAGGTGGTGCAGCTTCAGGATGTGCTTGTAACCGACCGTCACCGGGCGATCGAATGCCTCCCCGGTGCGGCCATCATGCAATATGGTTTGGCCCGACAGCGGCAGATCGGCCAACTCCAGCATGTACTTGATCTCTTCTTCACTGGCTCCGTCGAACACCGGCGTCGCAAACGGCACACCATGCTTCAGGTTGCGGCACAACTCGATGATCTCATCGTCGCTGAACGCATCCAGATCCACGGTCTGACCGTTGTGATGGTTGTAGATCTTGTTCAGGAACTTGCGCACCTCGGCGATCCTAGCATTGGTTTGCAGCATCTCGTCGATCTTCTTGCCCAGACCCTTGGCCGCCCAGCCCAGGTGTGTTTCCAGTATCTGGCCGATGTTCATGCGCGACGGCACGCCCAGCGGATTCAGCACCACGTCAACCGGGGTGCCATCCGCCATGTACGGCATGTCTTCCACCGGCACGATGCGCGACACCACACCCTTGTTACCGTGACGGCCAGCCATCTTGTCGCCGGGTTGCAGACGGCGCTTCACCGCGACATACACCTTGACCATCTTTTGCACGCCGGCCTGCAACTCGTCGCCCTGCGTCAGCTTCTTCTTCTTCAGCTCGTACGCAGCATCGAATTCGGCACGCTTTTGCGCCAGGCCTTCCTTGACCTGTTCCATCTGGGCGGCCACTTCGTCATTGGCGACGCGGATATCGAACCACTGATGATGCTCGACGCTGTGCAGGTATTCCTTGCTCAGCTTGGTGCCCTTGGCCAGTTTCTTCGGTCCGCCGTTAGCCGCTTTGTTGTGTAACAGCTTCTCCAGACGCGCGAACACGTCATCTTCGACGATGCGCATCTGATCCACCAGATCCTTCTTGTAGCGATTCAGTTCGTCATCAATGATCTGCTGTGCGCGCTTGTCGCGTTGCAACCCCTCGCGGGTGAACACCTGCACATCGATCACCGTTCCCGAGCTGCCGGTCGGCACACGCAGGCTGGTGTCCTTCACGTCAGAAGCCTTCTCGCCGAAGATCGCGCGCAGCAATTTTTCTTCCGGCGTCAGCTGGGTTTCACCCTTGGGTGTCACCTTGCCGACCAGCACGTCGCCCACTGCGACTTCCGCACCGATATGCACGATACCGCACTCATCCAGACGCGCGAGTTGCGCTTCGGCCAGGTTCGGGATATCGCGGGTGATTTCCTCTGCACCCAACTTGGTATCGCGTGCGGCAACGGTCAGCTCTTCGATATGGATGGAGGTGAAGCGATCCTGCGCCGAGACGCGCTCGGAAATCAGGATCGAATCCTCGTAGTTGTAGCCGTTCCACGGCATGAACGCGACCAGCATGTTCTGCCCGAGCGCCAGTTCGCCCATGTCGGTGGAAGCCCCGTCAGCCACCACGTCACCGCGCGCGATCACATCGCCCACCTTGACCAGCGGACGCTGGTTGATGTTGGTGTTCTGGTTGGAACGGGTGTATTTGGTCAGATTGTAGATATCCACGCCGACTTCTCCGGCGGTGGTTTCATCATCGTTGACGCGCACCACGATACGGGCGGCATCCACATAATCGATGCGTCCGCCGCGCCATGCCTGAACGGTAGTGCCGGAGTCCACCGCCACGGTGCGCTCGATGCCGGTTCCGACCAGCGGCTTTTCCGCACGCAGGCAGGGTACGGCCTGGCGTTGCATGTTGGCGCCCATCAGGGCGCGGTTCGCATCGTCATGCTCGAGAAACGGGATCAGCGAGGCTGCCACCGACACCACCTGCGAAGGCGACACGTCCATGTATTCCAGATTCTCCGGAGCCGACAGCACGAATTCGTTGTGATGGCGCGCCGACACGATGTCGTTGGTGAAGTGGCCCTTCTTGTCCAGCTCGGCGTTCGCCTGGGCGATCGTGAATTTGCCTTCCTCGATCGCGGACAGATAATCTACATCATCAGACACCTTGCCCTTGGCCACCTTGCGGTACGGCGTTTCGATGAAGCCGTACTCGTTGGTGCGCGCATACAACGCCAGCGAGTTGATCAGGCCGATGTTCGGGCCTTCCGGTGTTTCAATCGGACAGACGCGGCCATAATGGGTCGGATGCACATCGCGCACCTCGAAGCCGGCGCGTTCGCGGGTCAGGCCGCCCGGTCCCAGCGCGGAGATACGGCGCTTGTGGGTGATCTCGGACAGCGGATTGGTTTGGTCCATGAACTGCGACAACTGGCTTGAGCCGAAGAATTCCTTGACCGCAGCCGAGATCGGCTTGGCATTGATCAGGTCATGCGGCATCAGATTATCGGTTTCGGCCTGTCCGAGCCGCTCCTTGACGGCACGTTCCACACGGGCCAGGCCGGCACGGAACTGGTTCTCGGCCAATTCGCCCACGGCACGGACCCGGCGATTGCCGAGATGATCGATGTCATCGATCTCGCCGCGGCCATTGCGCAACTCGACCAGTATCTTGACCACTTCGACGATGTCCTCGTTGGACAGGATCGCGGCGCCTGTCAGATCTTCGCGACCGACACGGCGATTGAACTTCATGCGCCCAACGGATGACAGATCGTAGCGCTCTTCATTGAAGAACAACCCGTTGAACAGGTTCTCCACGGCATCCTCGGTAGGCGGTTCGCCGGGACGCATCATGCGGTAGATCGCCACGCGCGCAGTCCATTGGTCAATGGTCTCATCGGTGCGCAGCGTCTGCGAGATGAATGCACCGTGATCCAGATCGTTGGTGTACAGCGTATGTACCTTGCTCACCCCTGCGGCCTGCAGCTTTGCCAATAGCGTCTCGGTGATCTCGTCATTCGCGTTCGCGATGATCTCGCCGCTATCCTTGTCCACCACATTGGTTGCAATCACCCGGCCGATCAGGAACTCTTCGCTAACCACCAGTTTGTCGATACCCGCCTCCTCCATTTCGCGAATATGACGTACCGTGATGCGTTTGTCCTTGGCCACGATGACTTTGCCGGATTTGCCCATGATGTCGAAGCGTGCGATATCGCCGCGCAGACGTTCCGGCACCACTTCGAACTGGATACCCTTCTTGCCCAGATGGAACGCATCAAAGTTGAAGAACATCTTGAGCATGTCTTCGTTGCTGTAACCCAGTGATCGCAGCAGGATGGTGACCGGCATCTTGCGCCGGCGATCGATACGGAAATACACATAATCCTTCGCGTCGAACTCGAAGTCCAGCCAGGAACCGCGATACGGAATGATCCGCGCGGAGAACAGCAGCTTGCCTGATGAATGCGTCTTGCCGCGGTCATGCTCGAAAAACACGCCGGGTGAACGATGCAACTGGGAAACGATGACACGTTCAGTGCCGTTGATCACGAACGAGCCGGTGCTGGTCATCAGCGGGATCTCGCCCATGTACACTTCCTGCTCTTTCACTTCCTTGACCGTCGGCTTGGACGCCTCTTTGTCCATGATGGTCAGGCGCACGCGGGCGCGCAGCGGAGAAGCATAGGTCAGGCCGCGTTGACGGCATTCCTTCACATCGAACAGCGGCATGCCCAACTGGTAGCTGACGAAATCGAGACGCGCATTCTTGGAATGGCTATGGATCGGGAAGATCCCGTTGAAGGCCGCCTGCAAACCGTCATTCTTGCGCTGTTCCGGCGGGGTATAAGCCTGCAGGAATGCGGCAAAGGATTCCAACTGGGTGGACAACAGGAAAGGAACCGGCAGCGCACCGACTCGCTTGGCAAAACTTTTACGGATACGTTTTTTTTCGGTAAAAGAGTAGCTCATATAATCTCCACGATCGAGGGAAAAAGACAGGGGGCAGTAAGCGTTACGGGCTTTCTGGCCGCTGACTTCTTGAAGCGGCAAAAGGCTGACGGCAAAAACTCCCTCTCCTCAATCCTCCCCCAAGGGGGAGGAGACAACCGTACCCTCTCCCGATGGGAGAGGGTGAGAAAATTTTTACTGCCAGCCTTTCAACAGCGTGTGAACTTACTTGAGTTCGGCAGATGCGCCGGCTTCAATCAACTGCTTCAATGCAGCATCAGCATCGGCTTTGGAAACGCCTTCCTTGACCGCTTTCGGTGCACCGTCGACCAGATCCTTTGCTTCCTTCAAGCCCAGGCCGGTGATCGTACGAACCGCCTTGATCACGTTGACCTTGTTGTCACCGGGACCCTTGAGCATCACGGTGAATTCGGTTTGTTCGGCTGCGGCAGCGCCGGCAGCAGCGCCGGCAGCAGGCCCGGCTACGGCAACAGCCGCAGCAGACACGCCGAATTTTTCTTCCATCTCCTTGATCAGAGCGGACAGCTCCAGCACGGTCATGCCGGCGATTGCGTCCATAATTTTAGTATTAGATTCAGCTTTAGCTACAGTCATATCGTTCTCCTTGTTCAGTTAATTCAAAAATAATTAAGCAGCGGTTGCGGCTTCGTTCCCTTCGACTCCGCTACGCGGAGCCTGCCCTGAGCTTGTCGAAGGGCTCAGGGCATGCTTGTCGCGGATCGCAGCCAGAGTGCGCACGAACTTCGCAGTCATCGCATTCATGGTCGCCATAAGGCGCGCGATCAACTCGTCGCGACTCGGGATTGCAGCCAGCACACCGACTTGTTCCGCAGACATCACGGAACCGCTCATTGCACCCGCCTTGATCACCAGCTTGTCATTGGTCTTGGCAAAATCGAACACCACTTTGGCCGCAGCGACCGGATCAGCACTCATGCTATACACAAGAGGGCCAACCATTTTTTCAGCCAGTGCTTCAAATGGCGTTCCTTGCACCGCGCGTCGCGCCAGGGTGTTTTTCAACACATGGAAATACACACCGGACTTGCGTGCGTTGGCACGCAACCTGGTGATGTCGGCGACTGCGATGCCGCGGTATTCTGCCAAGATGATAGTTTGCGCCTGCGCCACCTGGGCACTGACTTCCGCTACCACGGCTTGCTTTTCTTGCAGATTGAGACTCAAGTTTTCCTCCACTATCCAGAATGCACTCGCGCACATTCCATTGTTTACAACAGCGACCTTGAGTCAGGAGAACAACCATTCCTGCTCGCGGGCACACCACCATCTACGGGGGGTTCGGGAATCAGGAATCAGATGTCAGGAATCAGATGTCAGTAACACCTAAAACCAAACCCAAAATCCCAAGCCCTTCAATTAAGTCTGGATACCGATACCTGATTCCTGATATCTGATTCCTGACCCCACCGGTCTTGGATGCTGCATACACGCCAGCAGTCCAAAAACAAATGCAGACGAGACATAATCCCGCCAGCAAATTCAATACAACTATGCAGTCAAGCTAGCCTGTTCAACGCGTATACCCGCGCCCATGGTGCTGGAGAGCGACACCTTCTTCAGATATATCCCCTTGGAGGCGGCCGGTTTGGCCTTGTTCAGTGCATCGATCAATGCCAGCAGGTTCTCGCGCAATGCCTCCGGTGCGAATGACGCGCGCCCGATGGTGCATTGCACGATACCGTTCTTGTCGGTGCGATATTGCACCTGACCCGCCTTGGCGTTCTTCACCGCACCCGCCACGTCGGCAGACACCGTACCCACTTTTGGGTTGGGCATCAAACCGCGCGGACCGAGGATCTGGCCCAACTGGCCGACCAGACGCATCGCGTCCGGGCTGGCGATCAGCACGTCAAAGTTCAGGTTGCCGCCCTTGATGGATTCGGCCAGATCTTCGAAGCCGACGATATCCGCACCGGCCGCCTTGGCTTCTTCAGCCTTGGCACCCTGGGCGAACACCGCGACGCGCACCGTCTTGCCGGTGCCCTTGGGCAGCACAACGGAACCGCGCACCAACTGGTCGGATTTCTTCGCGTCGATCCCAAGATTGATCGCAATATCAATAGACTCATCGAACTTCGCCACTGCGGTTTCCTTGACCAGCTTCAGCGCATCGTTCAGGGGGTACAGCTTGTTGCGATCCACCTTGGCAGCAATCGCTTTATATCGTTTGGACATGTTATACGCCCTCCACGGTGATGCCCATGCTGCGCGCGCTACCGGCGATGGTGCGCACAGCCGCGTCCATGTCGGCAGCAGTCAGATCAGGCATCTTGGTTGTTGCGATCTGTTCCGCTTGCTTGCGGGTCAGCTTGCCCACCTTGTCGGTGTGCGGCGTTTTGCTGCCCTTTTGCACACCGGCGGCCTTCTTGATCAGAATGCTCGCAGGCGGGGTCTTCATGATGAAGGTGAAGCTCTTGTCCGCGAATGCGGTGATCACCACCGGAATCGGCAGACCCGGTTCCACACCCTGGGTTTGCGCGTTGAACGCCTTGCAGAACTCCATGATGTTCAGTCCGCGCTGACCCAGCGCCGGACCGATCGGTGGACTTGGATTTGCCTTGCCTGCAGGCACCTGCAGCTTGATATAGCCGACGACTTTTTTTGCCATGATACACTCCTTATCAGTGGGTTAAACGCATACCGCTGCTGTTACTCCGGTACGCTCCCCGTTCAAAACCGGGAAGGGAGAAGAGGGAGGGGAAATCTGGGAAGAGGGAAGAGGGAAGGGGGAAGGGTAAAACCGCTGGCTCGCCGTTACCCTTCTCCCTTCACCCTTCACCCTTCTCGTCTCGCCCCTTCTCCCTTTACCCTTCCCCTCTTTCAGGCCTTTTCTACCTGGCCGAAATCCAGCTCTACCGGTGTCGAGCGGCCAAAGATGGTCACCGCCACGCGGATCTTGTTCTTGTCGTAATTAACGTCTTCGACAGAACCGTTAAAATCAGTAAACGGACCGTCTTTGACACGCACCAACTCACCCACCTCAAACAGCACCTTGGGCCTCGGTTTTTCAACTCCCGCCTGCATTTGCCGCATGATGTTCTGCACTTCCTTCTCGCTGATTGGCGTGGGCTTCATCGCCGAACCGCCCAGGAAACCGGTCACCTTGGGCGTGCTCTTCACCAGGTGCCAGCTTTCGTCGGTCATTTCCATCTCGACCAGCACATAACCGGGGAAGAACTTGCGTTCAGTAATACTTTTTTGCCCGGACTTCAGCTCCACGACCTCTTCGACCGGCACCAGTATCTGGCCGAATTTATCCTGCATGCCCTCGCGCTGGATGCGCTCGGTCAATGCACGCTGCACGCTTTTCTCGAACTGCGAATACGTATGGACAACATACCAACTCTTGGCCATCATTCACCCCGTCCCATCAAGCCGTTCACCACCATCATCAGCCCGGCATCCACCGCCCACAGGAACAACGCCATCGTGACGGCAAACAGGATCACCACTCCGGTGGTCTGCAGCGTTTCCTTGCGCGACGGCCAAACCACACGCTTGGCCTCGGCGACAGAATCCTTGCTGAACGCAAAGAAAACCTTGCCCGGTTCGCTGCTCAATGCCACGCCTGTCGCCAGCAACAAGCCTACCAGCACCGATGCCAGCCTTAACACCGCCGCACTGTCACGCAAATAATAGAACCCGGCGATACCTGCCACCACCAGCAGAAAGGCAACGAGCAACTTGATTTTGTCTGCCATGTACGATTATTCCAATTAACTGTTACTTGCTTCTTTGGCAGGCCAGGAGGGTCTCGAACCCCCAACCCTCGGTTTTGGAGACCGATACTCTACCAATTGAGCTACTGGCCTAAAAATCAGGGAAGGAGGAAGGGTAAAGAGAGAAGGGTAACTGCCAAACCACACCCTTCTCCCTTCCCCCTTCTCCCTTCTCGCCTCTTACTCGATAATCTTCGCCACCACACCGGCGCCGACGGTACGGCCGCCTTCACGGATCGCGAAACGCAGACCTTCTTCCATCGCGATCGGGTTGATCAGGTTCACCGTGATGCTGACGTTGTCGCCCGGCATCACCATTTCGGTGCCGGCCGGCAGTTCGACCGCGCCGGTCACA
>Ga0209641_10000974_pt1 | contig 25978 bp, 33 predicted proteins | sample RifCSP16_1_FD_184022 | JGI IMG/M metagenome (GOLD analysis project Ga0209641, IMG submission 184022) | Soil microbial communities from Rifle, Colorado - Rifle CSP2_sed 16_1 (SPAdes) (version 2) | ecosystem: Environmental > Terrestrial > Deep subsurface > Rock core/Sediment | place: Rifle... | reverse complement strand
CAGGATGTCGAACTTCGCCGAGTTCAGCGAGTCCTTGTCGAATAGCAACCAGGTCACGGCGTCGAACAGCGTGGTTTTCCCCGTCGCATTGTCGCCGTAAATGCTGGTCTCGGCGTCGTTGAACTCGGCACCAAATGATTTGATTCCTTTGAAATTGGTGATTCGCAAGGAACCAAGTTGTACTGTTTTCATTTCTTCTCCATCAAATCTTCGATATTGATCCCTGCTTTCCGCTCCTCGTCGGTGATCTGGCAGTCATTTATGTCGCCGCTGATATCGGTCAGGTCGCCGCTGATGCCGGTCAGGTTGCCGCTGATACCGGTCAGGTAGCCGCTGATACCGGTCAGGTCGCCGCTGATGCCGGACAGGTAGCCGCTGATGCCGGTCAGGTCGCCGCTGATGCCGGACAGGTAGCCGCTGATGCCGGTCAGGTCGCCTCTGATGCCGGTCAGGTCGCCGCTGATGCCGGTCAGGTTGCCGCTGATGTCCAGAGGAGCACTGTAAATTTTTCTCCCCTCACGGTAATAATAGTAAATGGGTTTTTGTCGTCTTAATTTCTTCAACATTTCTTTTCTCCTTCTTCAATACATTCATCGCAGAATGACGGTGGGAGTTCATTCCTCGGATACAGGATTTCCGCTCCGCAGTATTTGCAATGCGTAACTCGTGGCTCAGGCGGATTGAGCCGGGCATCGCGCACTTGTTCAAACATTTTCTACTCCTTATTTGTTAGAATTATTGCCCGGATGCCCTCCGGGCAAACTTTAAATAACCTGCCTCAATATGAATCAGGGCTCCGGCAGTTGTCAATACCTCGGAGAATACTCTCGGAGCTAACGGAGACTCTTGACAGAATAATCGGAGCAATATTAAACTATGGAAAACGATTTTAATGGAGAAAAACATGGAACACAATGAAGCATGGAGAGGACAGATAATCTACCTCTCCGAAAAAATAACCTACCGGGAAGAGCTGGCGTCTAAGTTGAAAATATCGCTGGACGCTCTTACTAACCTTATTAAGAATGCGCTCACCCAAGAAAAATACACCCCTCGACTTTTGACTATGCAGTCGATTGCTCGGCTTTACGAGAAAGAATCGAGGTAAATAAGATGTATGACTATAGCGAATTTCAAGAAGATTTAAAACACTTGACCGACCGGGCTTCGCTGGAGTCCTCGGAAGGAGTCGAAATGAACGCTTCTGAAATACGCAAAATGGGGGATGTTCAACTCGAGGAAATGGCGGAGAAGGCGAAGATGATGGAGTTCCTCATTGATAATGACTGCGAACTCTTATTTTCAACGGTTGAAAAAAAGTGGATTATTCGCGGGCAGGGCATCGCAACAATTCGCCATTATTCGGCTTTTGAGGCGCTCAGAAAGGCGATGAAATGAGCGACCCGATAAAAACTTATCCGCTCTACAATGTGTTTAGAGTGCTTCCAGAATCGAGAACCATTCTGCAAATCTCGCAAGTGCCGCTTGTCGAGAAATACACCGAGGAAACTGGAGAGAATAAACTTGCCATCCTGAACGTTTTCGAGATAGCGACAATCGACTTTGACGACAATCGACGAATCGGGAGGCTATTCTTGTCTAGAGATTCAATTCCCGCTCTCGTTGAAATGCTGGTAGAAGCCATGGAGGTAAAGGAATGAGCTTTCACTATCAAAAACTGGTACTCCCAGTTCCGCTTGCTCGAAAAGAGGACTTCCGCAATGTCAAGAAATTAGGACGCTGCAAGTGTACAAACCTGAACCCATCCAAAAAATACGATATGTCTAAGCCTAAGCCTGAACCGGAGATAGAAGCTCCGGTTAAAGTGACAAAACCTTCGCTATCTGTGCGAATGCGGCAAATGTACGGACTAAAAACTTACGTCGAGATGATGCGGGTACTAGATGACGAGGGCTATGTCACTCGGCAGGGCAATGACATCACAATTCAGGCGGTGAGATCGCAAATCCGCCATTGGATTATAAACGGCGTCGTCGAAGCAAACCCGATGTATAACGTTGGCATCGGTAAGGGTAACGCCAACGGCAAAGCGAAAAAATGCCAATGAGGAACTGTCCGTACTGCAACGGAACAGGTCTCGTGCCATCGGAGCATGATCCCGAGGTGAAAGGCGTCTGCATCTGCTGTCAACCGCAGCCGGAGCCGGCGAAAGAGCAGTGGTCGGACAAGGAGGAGAAGTGATCGAGACAGGCTTACAGAATACGATTAAAGACCGCAATATCAGGATGCTGGAGAATATGCGCGAATGGCTGACAAAATCTATATCCGCGATAGATGCGATTATCGGTGAATGGCAGAGTCAACCGCAGCAGGATATTGAAGATAAGGAGGAGAAGTGATCGCGGCTGAAATTAAGATCGCAGTGATGGCATGGATTATAGCCCGATGGCATCCTATTGTGATGGTGGACGAATCACAGTCAAAATCATACCTAGGGATTATTGATGTTGCTTGCATCAAGCCTAACCGAGACCTTGCGTTATTTGAGATTAAAATATCGGTTTCAGATTTGCGGGCAGAGCTGAAAAAATTGCAATGGTGCCACAACGCCAACTCAACAACTGAACAACGTTTGCTACAAAATATACATCCGCCTAACTTCTTCTATTTTGTAATCCCTCGAGAAATTAAAGATACAGCAGTTCCGATTATTCACGAACATTGGAAATTTGCTGGAATTCTAGAAGTCTGGACAGCTGATCCAAATTATTATTACTTCTCCCGATTGCCGCAATGCACTGTGATAAAAAGGGCAGAACGGTTGCATCGAAATCCTGCAACGGACGAAACAATATTGCAACAGATGCACTGGATGACACGACGATATTTGCGTGCATTGCAACGAGAGGCAGACCATAAAAACGAAAGGAAAATGAGATGACTTTACGAGAACTGATTCTACAGAGTGACAAGGCGCACATCCAGGGCTATCCGCAGCTCGTCGCTGGTTGCCAGGATTTCGACTCGCTTTTCGACCTGGTGATGAGCTGCCACCATCCTCGGAATGACGCCGAAGCGGGGTGGTTTGAGGAGGTGAAGGACTCGGCAAAAAAGATGCTCAGTCTGCTATTTTATGATATAATTCAGCGATATGGCGGACTATACGCAAATGGAATTGCTGAACTATATCATAAACTGCTTGATTTTCTGAACGCCGAAGCCTCCGAGCAGATAATTCAGAAATACCTGACAACGCTTCAGGTAGTGACGATGTCAACCCGGCTTCTGATGGACTTGATAGCGGCGGATAGAGGCTATGCCGTGCCATTCACGCAGATTGAGATGAAGCTGCTGGCGGAGATGGAGGCGGAGCGCCAATGGCAGGAGTTGCATCCACTCATGCGAGCCGACTTGTTCGATGGCAGATAAACTACAGTTCCCCGCGCCGTTCTTTGGTGGAAAAGCTATGATTGCTAACAAGATATGGGCTGCGCTTGACAATCCAGAGCACTACATCGAGCCATGCTTCGGCAGTGGGGCAGTACTGCTGGCGAGACCGGGCTGGACGCCTGCTCGGAACTTCAGCGAAACGGTTAATGACATTAACGGGTTTGTTTCAAACGTTTGGAGAGCGTTGAAGTACAAGCCTGCGGAGACGGCGGAATGGGCGGACTACCCTGTGAATCATGCGGATTTGATTGCTCGCCGTAAAGTCCTGCTGGCGAACGAATCCAATCTTCTGAAAAATCTTGTGAACGACGACGTCTGGTGCGATCCGAAAATTGCAGGGTACTGGATATGGGCGGCGTCCTGCTGGATCGGTTCGGGATTGACCTGCCCAAACGCAACGGGGAAAAGACCGCACCTCGCCGGCAAGGGCATGGGCGTGCACAAATCATCAATAACAGATATTTACGAATGGTTTGAGAAGTTGAGCGACCGCCTCCGCTATGTTCGAGTAGTGTGCGGGGACTGGTCAAGAGTCTGCGGCGGCGACTGGCAAGATAAGAAATGGAAAGACGTGGGGATATACTTCGATCCGCCGTATTCTGATACGGATAGAGATAATGTTTATGGCGAGCAGGACAGTTTCACTATCGGGCTTGACATAGAGAAATGGTGCCTCGAACGAGGCGCAAGATCGAACTATCGGATTGTGGTTTCAGGGTACGATACTGAATATAAGACGCTTGTCGAGGCGGGCTGGCGGACGGAGCGGTGGAAAACAGGCGGTGGATACAGCGGAATTGCTCGTAACGGCAAAGAGACTCGAGGAAAGCAAAACAGCAGGCGTGAGATGCTATTCTACTCGCCTCACTGCCACGTGAATCAAGATGCTCTTGACTTCGGAAAGGATGAATGAAGGCTACCGTTCTAAATTATTTCAAGGCTCTTGACTTCGGCTCCGGAGATGCGTAGATTACCTTCCGACATGATTTATAAGGTGAAATTCTATGACCAATAATTGTTTAACTTCTGCGCCTCATTCTGGGTGTTCCTTCCAAAGTTCACCTTATGGAAAGATCATGTCCGCCCGGCGTGAGGTGCAGAAGGGCTATAGGAGGCTTCCCTTATGAATCAAGATTATATTCCCGGTGGCTATGTTTTAACTGCCAGAGTTATACTTGAATCCCCCGTGTGGATGACTGAAGCAAACATCACAAAATTATTTCTCTATTTGATGCTTCTAGCCCGCCATGAAATTAATCCAAAGAGGTTTATGAATTTTGAAATCAAGCGAGGTGAACTCGTTACCTCGCTCTCACAGATTGCGCAGGACAATCCATATCAGGAGAATGGTGTGACTAAGTACTGGAATAGAGGTAAAGTTCGCCGGATGCTCCAAAAATTGGTAGAGAACAAATCTATCGAAATTCTTGATGATGCTAAGGGAACTCATATCAAAATCGTCAATTTTTCACACTATCAGAATCCTGATAATTACAAGGCTCCGGACAGTAACGGTACAGACGAAAAACCAATACCAGAACCACTTTCAGAAGATGGTAAGTGTGACGTTCCGAACAGTAGTGAAACGACAGTGAAACGACAGCGAAACGACAGTGAAACGACAGTGCGCACAAACAAGAATGATAAGAATGATAAGAATGATAAGAATGATAAGAATGATAAGAATGAAAAGAAAACACTCCTGAGCGAGCGCTTTGAAAAATGGTGGGAAACATACCCTCGAAAAGAGGACAGGAAAAAAGCCGAGGTCTCGTTTATGCGATTGACCGAGCTTAAACGACTGGAATGCGAGGATATGACGCCGGGTTGGATTCAGGCGCATCAGCAGGCTGTGACGCCGAAACAATATATCCCTCAAGCGACAACGTATTTGAACGGCGAGCGGTGGAATGATGACCTGGAGGTTATTCTGAGCCGGAGGCAAGTTTTGGAACTTCAGGACAACGGGAAAAAACCAGTTGATCCTGCAATGCAAAAACGCCTCGACGAACTCGAGGAGGAAGGGAAGAGAATATATGGCAGATAATCGATTTTATCCGTTTGGCACCACCTACATGCCCCATTTGAAATTGTGGAGTGAGTGCCTGTTTTATTTGTTTCACTATTATTTGAATCGAAACGAACGAGGCGAATATGTTTTACGCGGCTACCTGGGCATCAATCAACTCGCTGACGATAGTGGTATATCAAAATCGGAGTTGATCCGATTTCAGACTGGCGAGGTTAACCCTGTTGAGGCTCATAAACGCACGATAATTATGCTGGCAGCTAATCGTGGTAAAAAAATGACTGTTCACAATGACGACGATTATTTCAGTCAGGTTATTCAGAATCTGCCGGTGGAACGAGATCATCAACCTGAAATTTTCGAGACACAGGAAAAACTGGAATACATTCGCAAACACGGCAGATTTAAGAGCATAGACGAAGTTTCACTGATACTGCAACACAGTTTTTCAGTGGAGCCGATGCCAGCAAAATCAAAACCGGTTGATACAAAAATACTCGACGGCAATATGCCTGACCCGGCAGAATTGCCGTTCTAAATATGGCTAAATACAGGAGATAACGATGAGCCAATTCCGTAAAGCGCAGCAAAAACTACTGCGTAGAATCAGAGCGTATGAAGCTCTGCTTGCCAGATTGCAGGCGTTACATCTGAATATAACCGGCTATAAACGCCCGGGTAGCATGAACATCAGAAAGCAGGGATAAACAAATGTTTAAATTACAGATCAGCGAGTATCAAGAGGGCTTATGGACTGAGTGGGAGGATACGGATTACATCGGCGAGAATAAGGAAGCGCTTGAGTTCCTCTACCGCTTGGACAGGACTGAGGTAGGCTACCACGTTCAGTTGAACCTCGCCGGCAAATCCGCAACTATACTCGGCATTCAATCGGCAGATATAACCGAGCAGGCTGACCGGTTGTTCAAGTGGATCAATAAGCGGGTGAAAAGCACACTCATCGAGGCTATCCGGTACGAGCCGGTTCAGGTTCTCGATCCGAACCAGATCAAGGGGTGCTGAATGGAGAATGAATCAATATGGTATTATGGTACAGAACTTCGTTCGGATCACAAACGATTTGAGTACGTTGTAATTGATTTACGCGACCCGGGAGTCGATCTGGTGCTGAATAACCTTGACCATGAGGGCTATGAGTATGATCCCGACTGGCAAGTTGGGACGCTGGACTGCCGGTTTCGTTTCCGTCGGCTGAAAATTGCGCCGCTGAAAATAGTGAACCGGAGAATGCGGGCGAGGCAGGGATTGCGCCATGACGGATTAGCCCGCAGAATTAAAAATTAGGCGTGAGACTTTGCTCAGGGCGAGACTTCCCCCGGAATTGGTATCCAAAGGCAGGCTGAGGGATAAAGTCGCTCTCAAGCGAAATTCTAAAGGTGTCGGAATCGACACCTTTGGCGTATTGATATTGGGATAATTGTTCTGTACATTGGGATAATGGCTTGCGGGTCGCTCCCGCTTTGCGCTGGCGGAGGGAAGATCACCCTTTCGACCGTTCCCTCCCCAGTGAGCCTTATATTTAGAAAGGGTTTCCAATGGCAGCGAAATTTGTATTCCGGGCGATGAAGCTTAAATTGCCCTGCACTCAAAAAATGGTTTATCTCGCTCTTTGCGATTATGCAAACAAAGATACCGGCGAGTGTTATCCCTCCTATCGTTCTATCGCAGGAAAAGCCGGAGTCTCAAAGCGGACCGCGATCAGGATTATCGAGCAACTTCTTAAATTCGGATTGATCGAAAGAAAATGGAGAAACGATGACGGGAAAAATACGTCAAACACTTACAGAATAATAGACTTGGAATAGGTCAGGGGTGACACCATGGCACTAGGTGGTGACACCATGGCACTAGGGAGGAGTGACAGCATGGCACTAGGTGGTGACACAGAGTCACTCAAACCTATTACCTAACCTATCACTCTAACCTATCAGGTGAGGGCTTCTTACCATGATGCAAGAAGCAACATCTACCCCGACAACGCCGAAAAAATGTTGAACCACACAAAAATATTCAGATCAACCTAGGACACCAGTGTCCTAACCACCTAGGACAAATATGTCCACACCCTCAGGTCTCAGAACTACCACACACGTTATATATATAGTCAACTGGAGAATAAACGGCAGAAAGCCTTATGAATATTGGGATACAGCGATTTTTCATTAAGGAACTTTTTCCTTAATGAAATCAAGAGTATTGACTATCGAAATCTGGCAATCCCCTTACAGGCTATAAGGGGATTAAAACGACGTAGAAGGGTATTAACGGCACATAGACGAGGATTGTAGAAGGCAATAAAAAAGCCCGGCGGTCCGGGCTTGAAATTCTTCTACAACTTCTCTGCTCGACCGGCTCGCAGACCAGACGCATAAGCGGTCAAATATACCAAGTCTCTGGGAAACCTGGACCGAGCTAGGTTCCGCTCCAGGCGGGAGATGTTGCTGACGTGCCGCCCGAGCATCCGTGCGAGCTGCGCACGGGTTATCTGCAATTCTGCCCGAGCCTCGGCGATGTCGTCGCCGGTGATCTCGCCGATGAGGCGATAACCCGGCTTCGCCAGTGGATTAAACTGGATCATCATTGCTCCGTGATCATCAAAGTCTCTTGGGTATCAACCATTGGCGACCGCCGCCGCCAGCCCGGCAGGTCTATCAATTCAGCAGTGATTAAGTCCTCCTGACGTTCGCAAACCGCTAGCCGCTTCATCTCCCGCTCGTATGCTATACGAGCCTGAACGAGGACTTTTGCAGTCTCCGGATTTTGCTGGAACTTGTATTCCAGCAATGCTCGCCGGAGTTTGTCCCCGGGAGTCTCGGCTGGCATGGTTGCAAAGTTCATCTGTTACTCCTTCAATGTTTTTTTGTCCGCCGGAACCACTCCGGCTTTGCGCCTGCCGGGGAGTCGAACCCCGGCAACACCGCTCAGGCTAATTTATTGTAAGCAATAACCGATTGATTTTTTTCTCTGGAAACTTGTCTTGAATCGATTTCAGGATAGTGAGATAATCACTTTTCAGTTGTTTTATCAAGCGCGCCTTAGTAGTTTCTCGTTCTCCGTAGTATTCATACAATTCGCATGACATAAAATCTATATCATGCCGAGCCTGAAATTGCGCATTGAACTGATTGCCGTGCCGGTGAAGCAATAAACCAAGATGATAAGTTTTCATTTTATACTCCTTTGTTTTTTTTTGACCTGTCTCGTCAGTTGCGGGTGGTCATGCCGCAATACCGGGTTGCCCCGGTTTCGACTAAAACTCATTCCTGTCTGTCGATTACAATAGCCCGGCAGGTCTCGAGTCTCCAATGTCGCCAGCAGGGTGTCTCGAAAGTACTTCTAATTGATATTTTGCTCATTTCAACATTTGTTTTTTCCGCCGGATCCTCCCTGGCGACCTCTGCGGCGAGGCTCTCGATTTTGCTGTTCATTTTTTACTACTCCTTGTTTTTTTTGCCAGGACTTGAGACCTGGCTGTCCGTTACGGAGCCGAAGCTCCGCTCTCAGGAGGTAAAGCCCTGTTTCCCAAATGAATTTAAATAAGTGTGGTTTCCCGACAATGGAATGATCGGATCCCCATACGACTCGAACGATTTACGGTACTCCAAGTTGTCCTCGTCTCGGTACTCGCAAATAACCCTGGTTACTCGACGGCGCAAATCATCGAGCGCACGAACTTTCTCTTCACGCTTAACCACTTTAATGAATCTTAACATTTCTACTCCTTGTTTGTTTTTGTCCGCTGAACTACCTATAGTTTAACATATTCTACCGGCAAAATGTGCCGTCACCCCGCCTTTGCGCACAAGGCTCCCGAGACTCCCCCCTAAAAAACAACAGTTTAACCAGAGACCGTCCCTAGCGAAAAAAAATGTCTATTGTTCACCTCCAGGTGGTTAATTAAAACAATGTGCGAGTTGCCTTAGTGGGAAGCACAAATACACCCCCCAGTATTGATATACTCTCTACTAGTATAATAATACTCCGCGCGCGCATCGCGCATGCGAGAGTATACTAGTATATGTAGGTAGGTAAATAATATTTTAACAGCGACGACATGTTTTTTTTATTCCTCGAATAAAAAAATAGAGAGGGGAAAAATAAAAATAATCTATTGACAACAGGTTTTTTCCAATTTTACATTTATAATATTATGAGCCCCGAGAAAAAAAAACACCCAGGAGGAAGACCTCCGAAATATGCAAATCCTGAGGATATGCAAGAAAAAATTGATAAATATTTTGACGAAGCTGCTGATAAACCTACTGTGACAGGGCTGGCGATTGTGTTGGGATTAGACAGACATCAACTCATAAATTATTCACATGACGAGAGCTTTTACCACACAATAAAACTGGCTAAGCAACGTGTTCAGCAAGCTCTTGAAAAACATCTATATAGCCAATCAGTTGCAGGTGTAATTTTCAGTCTGAAAAACAATTTTGGCTGGCGCGATACGCAGGAAATAAATATCAATGACGTCACTCCGAGTCGATTGCGGCTGGAGGAGCAGCTGGCGAACATGGGTGATGCAGAGCGACGCGATTTACTCGCGCGCGAATTAGAGAAAACTGGACAGTTCAAGCGCATTGCAGCTGCATAATGGCTAAATATCCAGACGATATAGAGCTGATGATTCAGGAGTTAGTACGTTATAAATTAACGATATGGCGCGATTACACGCCGCATGAGAAGCAACAGTTATTTGACAGTTATACTAATTTTTTCAGGCTGATTTGCGGAGGAAACCGGTCGGGGAAAACCAGGCATGGCGCTCAGGAGGCGATTCGGTGGTCGCTGCGAGAACATGTTATGCCATACTGGCAGTCGCAGATCGATGCGGTTGACGGCATTGTCCGTGGCAGAATTGTGGCTCCGGCTGACGCGGTGACAGGGCAGATCATACCGTATCTCCAGCAGCTACTGCCGCCAGAACGGCATACTGCCGAGAAAGCTGGCAAGGATTACCTCAGTGAGTGGAAAATATTCAACGAGAAAAAGCGGCAAACTGGGTGGTTCGACATTAAAACTCACGGCATGGACCCGCTTACATTCAGCTCAGTCGAGCTTCATTGGGAGTGGTTCGATGAACCACCGCCGTATGCGATCTGGCGTGAAATGATGGGGCGGTTGGCGTCAGCAGGACGAGCGGTGTGGGTGACGATGACGCCGCTGCTATTCGCTGGCTGGATGCTCGACGAGGTGATTCATAACGAGGAGATGGACGTCGATGTAGTGTGGTGCGATATGGACGATAATCCTCATTTGAACGAGGACTCGAAACGCAATGCACTCAGCACGATGGACGCGGATGAACTGATCGCTCGTAAAACAGGTCGATTCATTAGCCTGGCTGGTACAGTCTTCAAACATTGGAACCGGGCGATCCATGTGGTTGAGAATGCCGAATATGACGAATTAGTACCAGGTGATAGACCGCCGATCTACTGTATTATGGACCCCCACGACCGCAAACCTCCGGCGGTGATCTGGAAAGTGCGGACTCCAACTGGTGCGATAACGGTCGCAAATTATCCGCGCGAGGCGTGGAATAAGATTCGGTCGTTCGAGGGCGGACCCGAGGCGGTGAGCGAGGCAATCTGGGAAATCGAAGAGGAGCTGGAGCTACCACATGACCGTGTACTGAGGTTCATGGACCCAAAATTTGGTGTGCAAACGAAGGCAAACTCGTCCGAGACGATTCAGAGCTGGTACAACCGGGTGGGGTTGCCGCGTAAAATGAACTGGATGTTGCCTGACGTGAAGGACGTGACGGTTCGCCATGCGGCTATCAGGGATGCGTTAGGTGAGGCGTGGATGGGTTATCCCAAGCTCCGGGTGATGAAGCGTGCGGAGAATGTAATCAGGGCGTTTGAGCGTTATATTTACATTGAGCCTCGACAAGTTGGCGCCCCGATCAGTCAGCGCGTTGACGAGACTTGGAAGGATTTTATAGATTGCGAAGGGTACTATTACATATTAGGTGAGCGGCGACGGTACTCAACAGGGATAGAGGTGGAGCCGATGCCGAAACATCGTAAGAGTTTAATACAAAGATCATTATACAGGTAAAGGGAGGTAAAGCATTATGAATACAGAGATTAAGAAGCCGTTTCAGGCGGCGACGGAGATATTCGATCCGACTCGCGAGAGCCATCGTAAAGTGACGGTTGTCGGTGGTCGGATGGTAGAGCCGGGTAAGTACCGGCTGTCGCTTCATCCCCAGGATCCGGATAACCGGGGTGGCCAGACGACACGGATATTTGATTTAGCTGGTCGCGCGGAGTCGATTCAGCAGTCCTACAGCGACTACGACGATTTGTACCGGAAGATGGAACAGCGGGCGGGTGATTTCATTCGTTACTGCCAGCAGCAGCGTAGCAATCTGATGGTCAAAAAGATGGCGATGCAGAAGCTGGCGCTCGACAATCCGGATGTCAAGGGTGTTGTAGCTCAGTGGCAATATGACCTGATAGATGAATCGCTGGCGTTGTACAAGCATTTGGACGAGTCGCCGGTGGTTGCGTTTCAGTGGAAACGCTATCACGAGTGGGGAGATCGTGCATCGATGGAGGCGGGTACGATGCACAGCGGCTATATCGATGAGTGCCGTTTTCAATTGTTCGCATCGGTGGCGGACGTGGATAAGGCGAATGAGAAGATATCGCCAGAAGAATGTCGTCCTTATCGCAACGGTCCTGACAATCCTCAGTACATACCGAAATGGGTGGTGGTATGATAGCGCCATTTTCCGAGAAATACAGTGATGCATTTTACTCGAAGTCGATCACAGAATTACAGGTTGGTGACCGTATCATTTTGATAATGACTCAGCTAGATTCGATGACCGGCGAGTATCTTGGGGTTGCGGAGCATGAGGGGATACGATATTTTGGTATTAAAGCTTATGGGAGTCAATATGTCGGTGCGTCCTGGGTACGTGAGGATCAGATACGTTCGTGGAATTTCGTACCGGCAGAAGTTTGGGAGCTGTACTACAAGTTTGGTGAACTGGAGCGGACGAATCTTTTAAAGAAATGGGTGGATCAGATCGCAGTGTATGAAGACAAGGGTTTGATACTTCGTCCTGATACGGTTGACGGGTCGAAAGTGAAGTCGATATCCCACGGGATAGGAGGTCTGAACTGATGGGCAAGAAAAAGGTTGTGCCTGTTAATAATATGGATCAGATTCGTGCGAGAACGCGGCAGGTATTGCAGTCTTGCGAGCGTTCTCCAACCCTGTTAAATGAGGGTGACCCGTTCATCAACAAGCTAGCGGACGAGGGGTTGATCAAGTTCGGACGTCACGGCGGTCAACTGGGTTGGCAGATAACGGCGAAAGGGTTTCAGTGGCTGAATCCACGAAGCTAGCCGAGGGTACTCGTCTTTGGGGTATCCTGAAGCGGTCGATAGACGCTCGGAAGCCGTTTACACGGACGAATGAGATAGCTCGTTTGGGTTATCATGGTTCTCCAGACATATACGATTTGAATATCCCATCGGCATTTTGGAACAGTTATCGGACGTTATGCCTTAATATAGCTGGCGTTCTGATCAGCGGTGAGCCTCGTCCGTCGGTACGTCCTCAGGTAGGCAAAGATGAACTTTCGCCGTGTTCGGTGTGGTTGAATGGAGAGCTTTCGAAGGTGTTGTCTCGGTCGTCTTTTCGTTCTGTGATGACGAATTTCGTTTTAGACGTTCCTCGGTATGGGGGTGGGTATATGTACCTGGGGGACGACAATATAATAAAGCATTGTTCGTGGTTTGACTGCTATGCGGATAATGCTCTTGGTCGCGGTTATGACCCGTATCGTACAAGTCGGTACTTTTTTGTTCGGCAGTTGTGGGATAGGTCTAGATTTGAGAAGAGGTTTAACCTCAAGGTTGACGAGTTTAATGAGGCAGACAGCTCAGATGATGATTCTCTTGATGGTGTTCTCCCCGGTCGTCAAGTGGCAGGGGTGGACTCATATCAGCGTAGAGCGAGGATGTCGGAGGAATCGACGAAGCTGATTCCTGCACACGGCTTATTGACTCTTCCTGGTTCGAGCGATGGCGGGGAGGCGAAAACTGATACTACTCGCGATGGATTGGTAGAGTGGTGGCTGGCGTTTGAGTACCATTGGGAGCGTAAAGGTTGGAAGATAATATCGCTTTACAAGGGCAAGGTCATAGGGGATCCTCAAGATGTGAGTGATGACGAAGAGTTCCCACCGATATTCACGATGCAGTATGACGATGACGGCGAGCAGTTCTATTCGCCTGGCGCGTATGTTCACGAAGAGAAGAATCAATACTATATCAATTTTCTTCTTCATCGCTTCGCTCGTCAGCTGGAGACAATAACCGATCCTCCGGTAATCAGCCCGCTGAATAACGGGCTTGGTGATGGCGATGCTGCTCGGTTGATCGACTCGGGTAAAGAGATTCGCCCTTCCGACGCAAACTCAGCGCCGTTTTATCCGAATCTTCCCGATGCGCCGGCGTGGTGGTTTAATCTGATAGACCTGTTGTTTAAGGTTGCGAACGACTCTTCAGGTCAGACTGATATACTTTCTGGTCAAAAGCCTGATGCGAATACATCGGGTGTAACAGTCTCGAAACTGGCAGAATTAGGTCAGACGCGGCGGAAGTCGCTGCCTGTGAAGCGCGACGAAGTGCTTCGTGACTTGGGACGGCGAATCTGTGTACGGATCGTTCAGGCGGCTTATAAAGACGCTGCGGCGAAACTCCAGATCGAGAACCAGGGAATTAGCGAACAGAACCAAGCGATTCAAGAATCAAACCGGTTGCGTTCAGAAGTGGGTTCGAGTGATTTGGAAATGCCATTATCAGCATCGGAATTGACTGATTTCTTGCCAGAAGAGCTTAAGATATATGAAGATCAGCCGATGCCGAACGGAGCGACGACTAAAGTTATGACTGGTGTTGTGACAGTAGAGATGGTCAAGCGAGATTTGATGTTTGACTTTGCGATAACACCTCCGATAACACGAGAAGATCAGTACTCGGCATTGATGACCGCGATGGGAATAATTCATCCGATAATAGCGACAATGTTTCCATTGAATCCGATGTTTGCTGTAATATCGAGCGTTCGTATAGCTGCGCTTGCGACTTCAACACAGGATATATCCGATGAGGTGGAGGCGGAACTGATGCAGAAGTACGCTCAGGCGGGGGAGGCGATGGAAGCGGAAGAGTCAGACATGGCAGATAAAGATGAAGCAGCCATGTCGTCGGAGTTCAGAAAGAATAAAGTGAATCAATCAAAACCGGAGCCCGCTGCTTATGATCCGAGCGAGCGACGGGGATATTGATATAACCAGGGAGGTATAATGTTTGAGTTTCCGATTTATTACGATACGGACGATTCTGGCGGAACGCCGGAACCCGTCGTACTTGTAGAGTCAGAAGCCCCGGCGGAAGTCAAAGCGCCTGTTGCGGACGATTCCTCTGTGAAGAAGGAACCCGCTGCGGTTGTTAAACCTGTCCCGGACGAGCCCAATGTCCTCGAGGCGGAACGAATTTACCGTTTAACAGACGGTATAACAGTTAAAGGTTCGGAACTGCTTGCAAAGTCTGAGTACACAAAAAAGACTCAGGAGCTGGCGCAGGAACGGCAGGCGTGGGAAACAGAGGTATCTGGAAAGCAGGCGATAATTGATTTTGCGTCACCATTGGTTGACCGAATCAATCGAGACCCTGCCGCCGGGATACATACGTTACTCACCGATTTACAACAGAAAGGCATTCTACCGCGTGGATTTAGATTAGTCGATGCTGAGGGATATGAATATATCCCTGAACACAGAGCGGATGAAATTCCGTTTGAAGTGCAGCAGAAGCTATCTAAGACCGAGGTAGAGAATAAGAAACTCAAAGAGGAAGTTGCCCGGTACACTATCGAGAAAGACTGGAATACAGGATTAGCCGAACAGATCAGGAAACCTGAGAATAAGAGCTTATTAAGTCCTGAAATTCAGAAAGTTGCGAGAGATTACTGGAATAATAATCCATCTTTGAGCGTTGAAGATGCCTTAATGCTTGCTAAAGTTAAAATGCCCTCCATTGCGCCTTCAAGATCGCAAGTTGCTCCGAAACCAGAGGATGATGTAACAACTCCTCCGGGCAAGGATGAAATAGTTGGCGATCCCTACGAAGCGATTTATAGGAAACACGCCAAATAATCCTCGCCGGAGATAACAAGCGAGGTAAAAAATGAGTGTGACAATATCGACCGTGTTCGATAATGCGCGCACGGCTTTTGGGAAGGAGATTCTTCCTGAAGTACAAGATCAGTGGATGCAACCTCAACCGTTGCTTGCTGGTCTGTTTGGTACTTTGGCGAAGGGTGGAGTTTCCCTCGAAATGGGCTCAAAGCAGTTTGGAGAACTGTCTCGGAAGCCCAATGAATATGTACTGCGTGGGACCGATATGTTTCAGCAGCGAGTCGAGTTTACTCGGCGCACTGGCGGAACTCAAGGGACCGGCGGGATTAGACCAAAATCTAACACCGAAACGCAGATTCTTACGATGGCTGAATGGCGTCTTACAGAAGATACGCAGGAACTCGCCACATCTCGGGCAAACTGGCAGATAGTCAAATCCTTGGCTGCTGCTGGAAATGCCAGTGGTGCAGGCGGGAAGATGCTGAACCTGATGAAGACGCTGTCTCAGAATGGTTTCAAGACCATGGCGGACAGAGTTACTTCAAACCTGGTTGGTCTGAATACCGATCCGGCTGCGGGCTTGCTGTCCTTCTCTGCGGGCATTGGAGCCGCAACTACCGACAACTCGACGTATGGCGGGATTTTGCGGTCTTCAAACACCTGGTGGAGAGGTAACTACGCCACCTACGACGATACAAAAGTTCTCGACGATAGCGATGCTGACCATATCTCAAAGGTTGTTCGTGAGCAGGTCAACGCCATTAAAAACAATGGCGCTCTCGTCAATGACATTATGATCGTCATGGGGTCTTCTGCCCATAACGCCTATCAACAGTGGAAACAGGGTATTTCCGCTCCGACAACTGCCGGAGATGGAACCTCTGTTGCCCGCTACACCGATTCCACCGGACGCAACATCCCTGGTTTCAGCGGATACTACTTTGGTCCGGTTCCAATCATTGAAGAGCCTAATATGTCAGCGTGGAAGATTATCACTTACGATTCCAAATCGACAAGGATAATTCCGTTGGCGGGCGCAATCTTTGAAGTGGATGAGTGGAAATTCATGGAGAATGCGACTGGTGTTTATTCGCAAATCGAACTTATGGCTCAGTTGGTCGTTACCAATCCGAGGCGTAATTACATTGAACTCGATTCATAAGGAGGATTCAAAATGAGTTTCATGGGAAATACCAGAGTTGACGTATGGGGTGAGGATCAGCTTCACGATCTCGCCATGCACGCCATGATCATCCCGTTTGCTCAGATTATCAACTCTGACACGGGTATCACTTCAGCGGACTTGGCAGCGGGGAATGTTGCTGTAATGATTTCCCCTGGTGCTGGTGTTCGTGGTACTCCTGTCACTGAAGGGACATTTGAAGAAATCACCGGGTTTGTGACTGCTGTTGATGTTGATGTCACAGCCGACGGTACGAATGTGCCTAAAAACGTGAAGATGCAGACAAACGGGCTTGCCTGTTGCTTGTACGCGACAGATAACGCTCCTGCATTGGGCGACCGGGTCGTACTTTCCACCGAAAGGGGGAAGGTGCGTAAATCGATTGAGATCGACTCTACCGACATCGTTGCTGCGGGTCAAAGTATCCGAGGCGGACGTAACTGGGTTGTCGTTGCCATTCGATCGGACAACGAAGAGGTAGATTTGCTGTTGCTGTAATCCCTCACGGGATAACTGGGCGGAGGTTGTTTCTACCTCCCTGGACACGCCTCCGCCTATTATTTTATTCCAGGGAGGACTTCAAGGGAGGTATTTATGATTAAGAATGTGAGTCAACACGCTTTCGAGGATACGCTCTTAGACGGCGTTGTAATTGACATCGGCGAGCACAAGCGGGTGTTTTCAACGGCTTTGGCGGCATTGGGTTGCCAAGTACGAGGGTTCGAGCCGGGTACGATCTTTGACAGTTATGAAGATATTCCGAATATCACCAGTCACAACAAAGCGGTGGTCAATGGAGATCAAACTGGATCAGTTTTTTATTTTGACTATGGCTTTGACGGTGAAGGTAACAGTCTGTTAAAACACACCCAGGCGTTTGAAGAAGGCAAAGTAAGTGCAAACAGGAAGTTGCAGCACGAGATTGTTTCAGAAAGTATTGGGATAGATGAACTTCTTTCGCAGTATGATAAAATCTCAATTCTGAAGATCGACGTCGAAGGAGGTGAGTACGAAATTCTAACTTCAGCTAAGCCTGATTTTCTTCGCCGCTGTCAGCAGATCACAGTGGAATTTCATTCATCACGCGGGGAGGTTTACGATCCGCCGCTCACTCGTGAGATGGATCAGAAGGTTATTGACCGGCTTATCAACATAGGTTTCAATCTTGTTTACGAATCTCCGGATCACTTGAATTGCCTCTTTATCCGGGACGGGTTGGAGTACAGTTTCGACAAGCTCAGTATCATTGTAAGTGTTCTGAACAGCCATGAACTGGTACGGAGACAGTTGATTTATCTGAACGGGGTTCTTGATGCAGACTGTGAACTGATTCTTCTGGATGACGGATCAATTCCTGCGCTTCGGGACGTGGTCGATTCGGTACAGAAAAACTACGATTTCAGGTTGATAGAGACGGGGAACTTCGAGAAATGGACACAACCGGCGGCTCGGAATCTCGGCGCAAGGGAAGCGAAATACGAGCGGCTGCTGTTCTTTGACATCGATCATTTCTTGACTCGTCAGATTATTGAATATGCGAAAGTCGATGAAATTGACCGAATGTTTTTCCAGCGTCTGCCAGGGATTTTAGACGAGAACGGGGTAATAACTCCTGTAGATGCGAAACTTGACAGGAATGTTCATGTAAATTCGTTTATGATTCGCAAGTCGTTATTTAACAAGGTTGGTGGTTATGACGAGAGGTTCTGCGGACAATACGGGCACGATGACACTGATCTCAATAGACGGCTTCAGGGATTGAATATTCAGCAGGCAGTACGAGGTGTGGGATACACTCTAAACGGGACGGGCGAAAATGAAGAGGGCAAGTTACACGATCTGAAGAGGCTTGGCAGAATTGGGATTTACACGGCGTTAATCGGTGGTCGTGGTGTACTGAATGACCAGGGATTTGTTGCCATTGGGAATAGATATAACGCCTATACCAACAGACCGAGTTATCAAAATCCGCAATGGGTTGTGACTATTGTTGCCAGTGAATCAGGGCGGGACAGAGAGAATCCGGCAAGATTCGCCAAGCAGTTTAAATTTCATCCGGAGAAGTACAGTAAAGGCGAAATCAGGATATGGGCTGATGCGAATGTGTCGCTGACAGAGAAGATAAAGGAAGTTCTCGAAGACGAGATGACTCGTTATGACTTGTTCTTTTTCAAACATTATACTCGTGACTGCGTTTATGATGAAGCGATTGAAGTAATAACCAGCGGTCGTGATTCTGCCGGGGTTGTAGAAGCGCAAATGGCGAGATACCGGGGCGAGGGATTTCCGGAACACTTCGGGCTTCCTGAGTGCAATGTGATTGTTTCACGTGAAACCCCTGAAGTAAGAGCGTTCTTTGAACTATGGGAAAAAGAGGTTGAATCTGGATCAGTAAGAGACCAATTATCAGTAAGTTATGCTCTTTGGAAAACGAAACCTAATTATGTGATCAGCGAGAAGGATTCTGAGGACGGAAAACGGAAGTTGGAACATCGGAAAGTTTACTCGCATGGGATCGAGAATAAGATTGCCATGAGTCCGAAACCGAAACTTCTGATCTTGATTCCGGTTCATCATCCGGCGGACGAGTTTTTGATGACATTGATTGATCTGATATTTTATTTGTCGTCTGAATATGCGATACTTGTCAGACCTCACACAGGCGGAGCGTACTTACACTCGAAATATAATGAGTTACTCGGTGGTGGAGGCGGGTTAAGGGAGATCGATTTCAAGCCGTTTTCAGACTCGCAGGATGAAATCTATCGGTGTTATGATTATATCATCACTCTTGAGAACGATATGGTTGTTCGAGGCGAGCAGATCGAAAAGCTGATACAGACGATGAACGAGAATAACATTGACGTCATATCGGGGATTTACGTTGCAAGCGACGGGCAGACGTTCTGCCATTTGATCGAGGATGTGAAAAATCCCGGTCATGCAATCAGGACGAGAGAGATTCCGGTGGGTTTACAAAAGACATGGGACATCCCGTTAGGAGCAACGATATTTCGGAAGGGAGTGATTGAACGAACTGAATATCCGTGGTTTGCGCCATCGGTGATTGTCAGCAAAGATGAAACAGGACTTCCCCTGGCGATTGAGTTTACCGGTCAGGATTTAGGGTTAAGTCATAAACTACGGGATGCAGGTATAGATCGATGGATTGATCCAAGCGTACGATATGGTCATGTAAAAACTCACGTTCTTTATCCAGGGGATGAAAACAAGAAGTATAACGCTGTTCTCGACGATGTTTACGAAAAGATCAGGGAATCAGCTCCTGAAACGGCGGAGATGATCTTGACGATGAGGAAGCCGGTATGATTGTCGAGGAATTTGACCGGTACTTTGAAGAGTTCAGCAAGAAGGTAAAGCATTTAACCCGGCTTGGAGCCGGAATGCAGAAGAGCGAGTTATTCGCTTTCTATGCTCTTTGCAGAATGAAGAATATTCAGTTAATCATCGAATCGGGAGTGGCTTATGGATTCTCTACTGAGGTTTTGCATACGACTCTTGATATTCCCGTTATCGGTATTGATACGGGCATTTTCATTGATAAGGGCGAGAATGTCTTTGACCAGGCGAAAGCAAGGCTGGCGAAATATCCTGACATAACGCTTCATACTGGCGATGGAATGTATCTTTTGCCGAAGCTTATCCGGGAACATGAAAACAAGAGAATTGCAGTATTGATCGACGGACCAAAGAGCTTTTATGCAGCAGCGCTGGCGGGGTTTGTAGCTAACTGGTGTGATCTTATCGGGTTGCATGATGCCCAGGACGGGCACTCACGGGGAACTTACATTGACGCCGGAGATGCGATTGCTAATCACTGGGGAAAAGGATCGATGCTTTTAACTCGAAGCCCGGGATTCAAAAACAGGTACTCACCGTACATTGATGATGACGAGCGGGATACCGAATTATTTATAGTATTTAAGGAAGTGTAAAATGACACAGACAGAATTGAGAACAATGTTCAACGATCTGCTTGGCGAGGCGGCGGGCAAGAAAACCTGGCTGACAGCGCAGGCGGATCGGTGGCTTGATCGATCATATCGAAGAAAGCAGCGGCAGTATGGATTATATCTGAAGACGAAAGCCGTTCAGATATTATCTCAGAGGGCGGAGTACTTGCAGTCTGAAGTTTTACCTTATCTGGCTTCCGGGGAGATTCAAACTCGGCTCTGGTCTGTCCAGTACCAGCGAGGAAGCAATGGTCTGATTACATCGATTGTTACAAACGGTGGAAACGCGAAATTCGCCTCTCTGTCCGCCAGCTTGGTGATTACCGGTACTCGGTTAGAATTGATGAATATGATATCCGGGAACTATGACAATGAAGTTTATATCGGCGGGGCGTGGGATAGTAGCTACTTCTATGTGATTGATCTGAATGAGTCTGTCGTGGGAACCTGCACTTCGGTCGAAGACGGAGCGACGGACGCCGTGTTTACGTTGGCAGCTCATGGACTTTCAACAAACAATATCGTCCGGCTTTATGATGGTGATGTCTATTCCGAAGCCCTGTACACTGTGACAGTACTGGATGCTAATACGTTTAATCTGACAACGATAGCAAACGTTTTGGTGACATATTCGGCTGATGATACACCATCCTTCCAGAGAGTTCTTCAGTACGATACTTCTACCGATACGGGGTTGTTTGTACTTTCGTCTTCGTACATCCGCAGAACGCTTGTTAAGGCTCCCTGGCAGGAAATACAAGGAGCGTTCAACAGTTTTGTTACTCCCACTACAATCGAAGTACCATTGGGGACCGCGTTCCTGAATTGGTGGGTTGTCGCTGATACAATCGCCACCGGTGAGATTCCAGATACAAAATTCCCGGAAGCATATCAGGAGCACATTGCAATCGACGCAGTGAAATCTGCCCTTGCTTCGACCGGCGATGAAAGACTGCCGAATTATTTAGAGTCTGAATGGACATTAAATGAAGTTGCGCTCAATGAATTGTCGCAGCATATGCACCCGAAAGAGGAAGCTCTGGCGGGGTTATACTACGGTTTGAATGGGTTGTATTCGTATCGTCCGCAGACAGACCGGGCGTTTATCTTAGCGCCGAGAGATAATTGAACAAGATTCCTTCAAAAGAATATTCAATCAGGCTGGTTGCGCCAACCTTCAAGAGCAATGTCGATCCTCAGGATTTAGACGACGAGACTTTGACGCTGATCGAGAATCTTGAGGAAAGCGGCAAACTTGGTCAACTCACGACTCGGAAGGGGATCGTCTGGCATCGTGTCGCTCCTACAGAGATTCACGAAGGGCAAGCGGCTTGTTCTAATATGTTTGGGATGGGATACGCTACCTTCTCTATTCAGGATGAAGACGATGCAACTCAGACGGTGTTGGTGCGGGTTGCGCTTGGACTGGCAAGTGACGATTCAGAAGATGGCGTTGCTACTGCCGGGGGGGAGTTGACTGTTCGAGGTCTGTTTGTAGGATGGGCGGAGGGAATGTTTGGTATCGCCAACTGGAGACAAATCGTATCTCATTTTGAGATGGAGCTGATTGCGCTTGCAGATAGATACTCAACACAACTTGGCAGTCTCCATGTGATGTTTGGTTTCGCGACTCAGGGTTATCCGATAGACGGTCATAAAATAGGGTATAGTCCTTACGATCAGGTCTATTTTATGGTTGAGGGTTCAGACGCCTTCGGCACTCATATTCAGATGGGACTCGGTTCGCAGAATAACCGCACCTATCCGCTTATGTTACAATTTATTAACCGCCCGGCAACACTCGGCGAAGTCAAGCGAAATACTGGATTCTTCGAGGATAGAAAAGGTTACCCGGCAACATTTGCCGGATTCTACAAAGACGGCACGGGAGCGACTCCATCGGGAACATTCGGCTGGTACTTTAGCAAAGCCGCTCCGACAGCAGTAGAACTCGCAAGGAATTTTAATATAGAATTATCACGGGGGTCATTATTATTGAGTGGATTTCCTTCAATTCCTCCGGGGATATATACTTATTATGTCTCGCTTGTTTTGGACGGCAAGAATGAAACTGAACCGATTTGGCAAGATAGTACAGTAATAGAAAGACAGGGGAACGTTAGATATCACAGAATAAATCTTTTAATTCACACTCGTTATGGCATCTATGGCGACAATGTTATCAAGCCTGATTTAGTCGATGTCCATACAGTTTTATTGAGCGGAGCGGCGGTACAAGATGGCGCAGCAGTCATTATCCCGACAGCAGTTGCTCATGATTTCGAGGCAGGACAGAAAGTAACCATCGAAAATACTACCGAATATAATGGTAGTTATAAGATTCTATCGACCCCGACAACTTCAACATTCAGGATTACATTTGCTTACATTGCGGAAACCTTCACTGGAAATGATCATGCTAAAGTTCCGGTCTCGAATATTCAAGTCGGAGCGTGGGAGGCATTCTGCAAGCGAATTACTCATATCAAAGTTTACAGGAAGTTCCAAAAAGGCACTTGGTACCCTACCGATCCAAACAATACTATTGATAATAAGTTCGCTGAAGAGGCTGGCTATGTTTCGCATCCTCCACGCCTTTTAGCAACAATTCCAATTAACAACACATACTATAAATATCTCCATCCGACACTGAACGCCTCATTTCGTGACCCTGATTATGTTCCAGACGAACTATTCTATACTATTTTTAATGGAGGGGCTACGGTTAAAGATATAACCGATGGATCTGGAAAAATAATATTTCCTCTTTCGGTATTCGACGCGACAGCATTCGCCGATTTAGGAACTGGATTATGGTATCAATCTACCGTAGTTATTGATAGAGTAAATGGCGAATCAATGGGACTAAAAATAACAGGAGCCAATGTTGGGCTTATTACTATTGACGCTAATGATGTGTTTTTGCCTCTCAATATTAATTTTGATGAATATGATATAGTAGTTGGTGATGTCCTTGATGTACGAATTGGGAGTGCATGGACTGAAGATACAGGAACATTTGAAGCTCCTGGTTATACTCCTGAGGGACACTATTCTGTTAAAGCGTTTGACGATAAATACGACCAAGCGGCGGGCGAGACAGGGTTTATTCCGCAGGGAACGCCGATGCGACCGAACTGGGTTGGAAAGGTCGTAGTCGGCGAGCAGTCGTTTGTTTGGGATATCTGGGAGGACTTGCGCTCTATCGGTGGGGAGATGAGACGCTGGACTCGGAGACTCCGTTACACTACGCCGCACGAAGGCGTTTATCCTACTGTCTTCTATCGTGGATTCCTCGATGTTTCTGGCGATGAAGTATCTGATCCTATTCAGGTTGTCGCTGTTGTTGACACTCAGAAAGAGGTTGATGTTCTGCGAGCGTTGGCTTTGATACTTGGTATTCAAACCGCCAGGATTATGCGAGTTACAAATGGCGAGTCGCTCGTCGAAGATGACGTCTTTATCGGCTATGGAATCGCTGGAAAACGAGCTTGGTGCAAAGACGGGAACACAATCTACGGACTCAACCCTGAGGGGATAATCTGGCGATATACTCTCGGAACAGGATTCGAGGAAATCGGCAGTTCTATTCAAGATCAGATTGTTGACAACTTCAGCGCAACGGAGATCAGCCGGGCACAGCTTTTAATCGACACTCTCGACAACGGCGATAAGGTTCTCTGGATTGAATTGAACCAGTACGATGCCGATGCAGAGGTTACATTGCCTCAGCTATTCCCAGAAACAGCATCGCATGACTGCGAAACTGACCAGCCAGAGGGAGCCGATTTCTACGCAGACAGTGACGGCAAATTTTGTTTTTCGCCAATTGTCAATGGGTTGTTCAATGATCCTTCAGACTTGGCTAAGGACGTGACGACTCCAACGAATTTCGGGATTAAACTCAATCTCAATAAACAGACTTTCTCGAAGCGCACAAGTATTGATTCGCTGGTGGGAAGTGCGGCAAATTTAGAGAATTACAAGCTGATTATGGGGACGAAAGACCCGGGAACGAACCGATCTGTCTGGTGGGCAAAAGTAAGCTCCGAAGCGGCTGGAGTGATTTCAACTGCTCTTGGAATGCTGAAGCCTTCCAAAAGCGCAGTTTATTACGAGGATGTTGCTTCAGCTAGTGATAAGCGTAGATTCAAAAATGAATTGACGACTAAGGACTTGGGCGATCCACTTGGCGGGGGGCGGAAACAGTTGAACGAGTTCGACATCTATGGAGACGGTACAACGGGCGCGGCAGCTCTTAATCTAGATGCGGCAGCAGCCGTTTCGGTTGGCGGAACTTCTACCAAAATCGCTATTACTGGACACGCAACATTCTCGACAAACGATTATGTAGTTATCTCGGGAACGATAAATTACGATAATGACGGCATTCCCTATAAGATTTCAGCTACAACGGCAGATACAATCACAATCCCTGCCACTTATGTTGCCGAGACCTTTACCGGGAACGAGACCGCTCAAAAGATGGGTGGGTTGTTGACTACCACGCTCACAGAACAAGAGGGAAGTTCAACGAGCATACTTTACTCGGGATTCGAGAAACTTCAGCGGATCAGGACGCTTTTCAGTTTTGACACTATGAAAGCGAAGCTCAGTATTGAGACGACCACTTCACAGACGACACCGTATATCTTTAGGTTTATCAAGTTTTTAATCAAATATTTTGGAGCGAGGTCATAATGCTTTTACCTTTAATATCAGCAGGGATCGGAATAGCTGGAGCAATCGAGGCTTCAACCAGAAAAGACCCCACGGCGAGACTTCAGGCGCAAATGGAAAAGAACGCTCGTCTATCAGAGAAATATGCTGCTCAGAATTTTGCAGGCGGTGGGGCTGCGGATATCAGGAATACAGCAGCTAATAAAGCCTCAAGCGCCATGAATAAATCGGCGGGTTCGGGACAAGGCTATACTCCACGATTAGCCGAGGAATTAGGACGGATTGCGGGGGAGGAAGCGAGTGGAGTTACTCAACTCCGAATGGCTGATGCGCAACGACGACAGCAGTTGATCCAGCAGGCGGGGCAGACCAGGGCGGAAATATCGTCTCTGAAAGGTCAGTTTGAACAGCAGAAGCGACAGGACATATTCGGGTCTCTTACAGGCGGAGCGCAAGGCGCCTTAACGCTGGCAATGCCTAAAGAAGATAACTTGAGCTTTGCGGATTTC
>Ga0209641_10000972_pt1 | contig 26003 bp, 46 predicted proteins | sample RifCSP16_1_FD_184022 | JGI IMG/M metagenome (GOLD analysis project Ga0209641, IMG submission 184022) | Soil microbial communities from Rifle, Colorado - Rifle CSP2_sed 16_1 (SPAdes) (version 2) | ecosystem: Environmental > Terrestrial > Deep subsurface > Rock core/Sediment | place: Rifle... | reverse complement strand
AGTTCCCTTCCTGCGTCTCCTGCTTGTTTAATTGCTACTATAGAAGTAGTGGCTAATTTTCTAAATGAGCCACTCATTTTTTCCCATGTTGTTAGATATCCAGATTCGGCAGCATCATTAATTAATTCATCATAATTTTTATTAGCAGCTTCAAAATCTTGTGCTTCTCTGGCTGCTTGTGTAGCAGGAGATTCTGGTGGTAGTTGTCTTTTTAATGTTTGCTCTGCTGTTTCCAAACCTCGCATTTTTCTGGCTTTTATATTTTGAGCCTCATATCTATGACTGACAACTTGCCCCATCTCCGGTTCTGTTAATCCTTCAAGCTGTTTCATTTTAGTAACTTTTTCCACATTTTGAAATTGTAATTCTACATCAGGATCGGGAGTATAATTATGTGTATGCTCAAAATCAATCTTCTGTTCTCTTGTTAATTCTTCTGGATTAAGCCCAGTTTCTTTAATCTGTTTATTTAAACTGGCTTCTGTAACTGGTTTTGTTTTGATAGAGTTATAAAGTTTATTTCCACGATTTAAAACCCGTAATGTTTGTGATACCCCCATATATCCACCAATGGCAACCAATTCATCAATTAATTGAGATTCAAATGGAGTGGTAGTAATTTTAGCTGTAGGAGCTAAACCAAGTGTTAAGCCCTTTAATGTATATACTCCTTTTTGGTAAGGAGGCATTTCTGTTACTCCTTTTAATAATTCTTCTGGTGCTGCAAAAACTATCCCCATTTTCTCTGCTTCTTCATGCCCCTCTTGTATCTCTAAGAAGTTATATAAATCTTGACCGTATTCAGGATCAACATGATAATCTTCCATTATTTGTTCAACAAATTCTTCTGGAGTTTTCTTAATACGAGTACCGGCTTCATCCCATTTATAAAGATCGTTAGGATTATATAATCTATTAGGATTAATTGGTTTAGTTTTTTCAAATTTTCCTAATATACCTTTAACTCTATCAACATCAGTTTTTTCTGGGTGTTCAAATTGAGACACAATTCCAGCTACTCTACCTTCTAAACCAGTAGCATATACTTCCGCTCCCAAACTAATAACAGGCTGATCGGGAAATTTTTCTTGCAAAGATTTAATTAATGAAGATTCATACATTTTTTCAGCTATAGCTTTTTGTTCTTTATTAGCAGTAGCGAAACGATAAGAAATATCAACAGGAGATTCTTCAATAAAAGCCAATTTATCTCCTGATGGTAATTTTTTCTTTATAGCCCCTGGATCATAAGGGGTTGTACCACTATATTCTTTTACTAAATCCATGTGATCCTGTCCAGGTTTTCCTGTAGCTAATATTTCCCCTGTTTCAGCATTTGCTAAATGAGGAATTCTATTCTCTCTACGATATACTTCTGGACTCATTTTAATTTGGGCAATCTGATATTGTTGTCCTTTAGGCAAATCTTTAATAACAACTTCACTTTTAAATGGAGCAATAATTCTATTAACCCTTGCTACTATATGTGGTCTAGGGATTGGTAGAGCCATTTATTAATATCCTTCTTCCCTTAATTTTTCGGTTATTTCATCATCTGTTAATTTAGGATTGTCTGTTATTATTTCCTGCGTTCTGATACTAATATCCTTCTTAGGTTTAGATTTAGGAGTCTCTTTAGTTTCAGGCTGCTTACCAACTGGTTTCTTTGGCTTAATCTTAGTTATTTCTTTTCCACCAAAGAATCCAAACCCCCATTTGGGAGTTGTTTCTTTTTCAGGACTCCATGTTTCTAATATTGGTTCTTCTCCCTGTTCTGCTAAATAAGCATTTACCACATCTGCTCTTTGGTTAAGAAGTGGTGCATATCTATTTTTAACTTCTTCTAAATCTAATTCTTCTTTTTCTGCTTTAAACAATTCACTCTGCATTTGATTGCTTAATGCTTTATGTTCATCAAACATCAATTTTACTTCAGGAGGTAATTGTGTTTTAGGTTGAGAAGATAAATATTTTATATATTCTCTTGCTTCTTTAATTTTACCTGTATCAGTAACTCCTGCCAGATGTTTCATTAATCCTGCTTGAATTTTCTTATCTGATAATTGTTCAGGAGTATAATCTGCTATAGCTGTAGTAAATTTACTATATTTTTCGGTATCTGCTAATAGTATTTCTTCTTTTCTCCTGGCTATTCTTTCAGCACCAGTTTCTTTTGTTCCTAGAGTTTTCATAACTCCTGTAAGTTCTTCGGCAGATTTACCAGTATCTTGCATCCATTTCCCGATACCTTTTAATCTTTCTCTCTCTTGTGGATCATCAGAAATTAAATGAGCATGTTTTTGAAGATTAAATCCCATACTGACATTACCAACAATTTCTTTACCAAGTTTTTCTTGTTCAATTCTCTTAGTTTCTTCTAAAGCAAGTTGATGAATTTTTTTCTGTTGCTCAAATTGTATTTCAGATATCTTAGTTTGTACTCTAATTTGTCTTTCTTCATCAGCCTGGGCTTGAGCAGCAGCTACATTTTGTACAGCTATTTCACGCAATCTATCTGCTAAGTACATACTTGCACTTGTTCTTTGTGGCATGTTAATCACTCCTTAATAAGCCTGACCGTAAGCACCTGAGATATTGATTAGATTTTGTAGTGCTAGTTGGTTTAATTGTGCCTCAATTAATGGTAATTGTTCTGCTTCGGCAGCAGCACCTACACCGCTTGTAAAGATACCTCTCTCTGCTTGTGATGCTCTAATACTCTCTTTTGCTCTAGCCAACATAGCTTTTCTAGCTTCTGGACTTAATTCAGCTAATTCACGTCCCTGTCCTAACAATGATCTTTGAATATCTCCTGTTTCAGATTCTCGCCTCTCTTGTCGTCTTGCTCCACCATAACCTAATACTGTGGATGCCAATTGGGGTAAACCTCCTGCACCTAGTAAAGTGCTTAAAAATCCTCCACCCCCTCCTGCACCACCACCTAAACCAAGCATTGAACCAAGGCCACCACCAGCACCAGCACCTCCACCGAATAATCCTAATCCTGCTCCACCAGCACCACCTCCTCCCATTCCTAACATTCCGGCTAATCCACTTCCTAGACCGCCGAGTAAACCAGTTTGTCCTCCCAGTCCTAACATTGAGCTAAGACCCCCACCAGGGATTCCAAACATGCCTCCTGCTCCCATAAGCGCACTAGAACCCAATCCTCCTAACGCTCCCATTCCTGCGGATTTAAATAGATTACCAAAAGTAACTGGCTGTCCCCCTTTTTGTAAAGCACCTTTAAGTCCTGTAGCCCCACCCATGATAGCTCCCATAGGCCCACCTGTTAAAAATCCTCCCAACGCACCTGTAGCAATAGGTAATGTTCTTCTCCATACTTTACCCTGGAATTTTCCTATAGGTCTTAACACACTTTTCTCAAATTTCTTTCCAATTTTATGAGCCAATTAACTCACCCTCTTTATCCATGTTGTTTCTAATTTACTAAAATTATTTGCTTGATAGAATTTTTCAACATCTTTTAAATCTTCCAAGCCAATCATCATAATATTAGTAGCTTGTTTATCACAAGCCCACTGTTCAAAATTTACATACAACTTTTTTCCTACATCTTTATCTCTATATTCTTTTAATACAAACCAAAATAATTCGCTTGCAAATTTTAAATTTTTATTGAAATTGGATGGGATAATACTTCCCCCAATCCCACCGACTACTTTATCATTTTCAATAGCTGCAAGTAAAAATCCATCATCTCCCTCGTTTAACCAGAAGTCAGTAAAATCTTCCAGATTATAACTTATCCCATAATTCCCAAACTTACCTTCTTTTTCAAAACTCTCATTCAATGCTTCAAAAACTTTCTTAATCGTTTCTTTCTTCAACACTCGTACTATTTTCATCGGTTTCTATAACCTCATCTTCTTTTTCTAGTCTATCCCAAACTAGATTGTAAGATTCTACTTTAAAATTGGAAGCAAATCTATCCAACTCTTTTAATGAAACAGTTATTTTTTCAGGATCAAACGCTTTCAATATTTTATTGAATAATGTTTGTTTTAATTTTTCATTCCCTTCGATTCTTCCTATTGATACGATAGTTGTTTCTTCATAGAACCATCCTGTAACAACAGCTAGTACCTCATGATCCTTTACTATTACATAACTAAAAAATGAAGGATTATTTTTATGCTGATACAACCACTCTTGTAATATCTGTTTCTGTTCTTCTTCATCATCACTTAATACTTGTGTTGCTTTATAAATATCTTGAAAATTCGGTTTACGAAGTATCATTTTATCTCCTATTAAAAATTTAAAGTTTCAGTTAAATCAATTTCATATACCGGAAAATGTGCTATAATAAAAGTACCAGCAGTAGTTGATGGTGGAGTTACAAGAAACTGATCTCCTGGTTCAAGTAATGGAAATCCTGATGAACCGATTGAGGATGCAGAAGCCGCAAATGGAGATTGAAAAGGAGTATTCATATATCTACTCCCTAGATTCCAGAGATATAATCCAGGGAACGCTACAGTTGGAACTGCTGTATCCACTGGTATATGTCTCCATTTTGCAGTAGGAGAACCTGAAACTGCTCCAGTAAATCTTAGTGCAACATATTCTAATGGAATATATGATACTTTATTTGCTGGCGAAGTATATATAGGAGTCCCTAGTGTAGAAGTTGGAGCTACTTTAACTCTTATAAATTTTAAATTAATACCATAACCAAGATTTAAAGTGTCTGTTTGACCTAATGGCCATTTTGCAATTAATAAAAGTGTAAAATGTCCTGAATAAGTTTGTGCTACAGGGAAATGCACATCACTAGCTGTTTTATTAACTACTACTTCTATATATTCTCCTTCATCTAACAAAGTATTGTATCTTACAGCAAATTCTGACCCTCCCCCAAAACTCGGAGCAATGGTTTCTATAACTGGATCAGTAATGTTTGGGCCTTTTAGTTTAATTTCAACCAAATCTTGTGCCCCAGTTGTAGGGATATAATAACCAAATGTTCTACCAACATATCCTATTGGTATTCCTGATGGTGCTGGTATACTAGCACCTACTGTAACTGGATAAGGCCCAGGAGGATGAATAGAAAATTGTTGCTTCACAAAAGATGGAGTAGAAGGTAATCCAGTAAGAGGATCAAAAGGTAATGTCGTACTCGTTCCTCTTGGTATTCTTGCCAAAATTTCTTCTCTTGAATATCCTGGCCCACCTACCCGTCCTACTCCATAAATATTAGTAAAGGGGTCATTTCCTGCTCCACCAAATTGATCTGAATATTGTCCTCTCCTATTATACAAAGCATCCCAAATCCGTCTTATTTCTTCATCTAGTTGATCGAATTGAATGTCTTTAGACTTCGATCTCCGTCTACTATAATCGTAAAGTTTCATTAGTCTACCCTTTGTTCTGTATCATAATCAAAATAGCTGCTATCAAATAATGCAAATCTATCAGTATTACTAGCTGGTTGTGTATACTCTATCTGAAATGTTATGTGCTTCCCGAATGATAAATGTCTCTTTGGTAAAAACTTTTTAATATTATGTCCTGTAGCAGTTGGGGTGAATGTAAGTGTCTCTTTTAATACTCCATCACCATATATTTTTAATGTTACGGCATTCACTGTGTTAGGTGCGTTGAATTCCAACACTATATAATTCAATTTCTTAAAACGACCAATATCTTCTAAGGAAAAATCTTTTGTCTTAACCAAACATGATATATTAGTTTCTGCTGTAGATATTCTCTGATCTAATTCAACTATATATCTATTTGTCCCATCATCTTCGATAGCTTTTAATCTTTTATCGAATGTTAATATTCCTTTATTTTGGCAGAAAACTACTATGGGAATATTATATTGATACACCTTCAAGTTTTCTTCATCTAATATATCTACCAAATAAATCCTATTATTTTTACTTTGTCCTGAATCAGATTTTGTACTAATTAAAACTTGATCTTCTCTGAACATTAATGCAGCAGCAGTATTTTGAAATCCTTTAAATTTATTATAAAGTTGTAACACACTTGGTTCTATATAAAGACCTGATATAGATTGGATACCAGCATCAGCACTATAAATATATGTACCGAATGATCCCCAAACAACCCCTAGAGGGCTTACTGATCCCTTCCATTGATCCCCTCTAAGTATAGTTGATTCTGTAAGTGTAGGAGCTAAGTAAAATCCATACATAGATTTTTCTTTAATTAATATACATCTTTCCGTCTGGTCAATCCCTGCAACTAAAGCATCTGTGGATTCTCCTACGTCAAAACTGTTAGCTGCTGGTACTGTTTCTGGTGTTCCGGTATTGCTAACCCAAAACCGATGGGGTTTGTTATTAGTAACATCATTTAGATATATTGCTTTACTTTTATGTTGAATACCATACTTGGTTATTGTGGTAAACCCACTGGCTGTATCATCTAACCCATCCCACTTACGCCATGCTTTGTTTCCATCAGTATAATATAGATAATTATTAAATAACAAAAAGCTGCATACCCCTGCACTAACGGTAGCTTGAGAACTGACTTGTATTGGGGTTGTCTGTCCATCTCGAAGTGCTTTAATTACAAAGGTAGTGCCTGCTCCTAATCCCCCAACAACTAACCATTTAGTACCAGATGGAGATACATTAACTATCCACTTATTCCCTAGTGTATGTCCTGTAGTGGCTGCAAAAGTGATTGTTACTCCTTCCGCAAGCGTCTGAGCAGAACCAGTGATAGCTACCCCTGTGGTATATCCTCCTGCATCTTTTCTCCATTTAAAAGTATCGGGGGTTCCTGTGGCATCTATCTCTACTTCATAGGTGGATAAAACAGTTGATCCTACATAAGTACCACCAAACGTAGCATCATTTAATCCAGCCCCAGTAAACTGTTTAACTCCTACTCCACTATTCACTTGGACAAACTCCACCAAATTTCTTGGGATTATCCCTAGATCGGAGCCATGTAATCTCTTGTAAGAATATCTTGCTGTAAGAGCATAGAAAGTTAAATTACCATCAATACTGGTCGGACGTATCTCCATATTTTCTAAAGTCTGCGCCTGATTATCTGCTACCTCATGTGGAGGTACAAATAAATTTAATCCACCAGTGAATTTTAAATCCTTTTTGGACATTTTAATCCTTCTTTGCTAAACGAAATATATGATCGGTGATTTGTGATAGCATTTCATTTATATGTTTAAGATCATTCTCTCTTAATATCATTAATTCTGCTTTAACTTTTACAGCTTCCTTAACTGCTAATTTATAATACACAAATCCATTAATATACAATCCCACTATTAGTGATCCTACAAGATATTCAAATGGTGTCATTAGTTTCTCCTATTCTGAGAGCCATGAAGCTGTTCTAGGTCTATGTCTGAATATTCTACCATCTAACTTCGCTCTCTGTGGATATATTCCTTCATCAGCCATATTTCTACGCATCCTACCCAACACCTTTTCCAACATCTGTGGATCGTATGGTATGCCAACATCTGTACCGTATCCCATTCCTCTTAATTCATTGGTAAGCAATTCAGTTAATGTTTTTATATCAAGAAATGCTGGCGCAGCAGCATCGGCTACATCATAAATTTGAATAGCATGATAATATAATTTACCAGAATATGTTTGATCTGGAACAGGCCATACCGTACCGGATAATTGTATCTCTCCACCAGTGTCCACTCGTCTGTTAATATTTAATATCTGTGGTTGCCCTGGTTGACTTTGGGCACTAATCAATCCGTAATCAACAAAAGACAACAGTGGCAAAGTAATCTCGATTGGGGGAGAGCTATTAGGCAATATTAACTTCCCAAACAGCCCCTTGGCATAATCTGTAGGAACAGTCCATGTGCTAAGATTAGCAGTTAATGTGATGGAAGCAGATATCTGATTACTAGGCCATGAAAAGTCATTATATAATTGATCGACAATTAGATTTAACTTGTCATCGCATATAGTGTTTAATTCTGTCCCTCTAGCCACATTCTGTTGAGCAATACTGATTATAGCTGTCTTTGCTATTCTTACTGCCATTACTTTTTCACCTTGCTCTTTTTAAATTCAGATGTATCTTGAACATTATCTTCTTTTACTTCTTCCGTCATGCAACGCTGTGCTACCAAATTATTTTCAATAAGCCTTAGTCTTAATGCTTCCCCTGCTTCTTGCATGGCTTTATAAATTTCTTTCCTATCTAGTTTAAAAGCATTAACTGTAACACTGGTATTTTCTTCTGTTGCTGTTAATCTTGAAATCTGAATAATAGCAACCGGCTTCCTTTTAAAAAAGTTGAACATTGTTTTCTCCTATTTAATTGCCTTTTAATACTGCCAATTCTAATATTGGGTGTTCTATATATTCTAATTCTTTCCTTTTTGCTTCTTCTCTTGTCTCCATCATTCCTTTTAGTCGGCTTGCCAAACTAACAGGGACTTCAACTATCCCACAATATCTAGCTCCATTAATTATTATTTCTGGCTTCACATTTATCTTGACTTTTTTTTCCCCAGTATCTTCTAATTTTTCCTGTACTGTTTTGGCTGTGTCTGCCAACGCATCAGCGTCTAATTTCTTCTGATCTACCAGTCCAGATACTATCTGAGTAAGAAGATTAATTGATCTTTCTAGTTTATCAAATCTATCATCATTGGTAGCAGGAGAAGGACTTGCACCTTCTATCTTTTGGGTATGAGCCAAATGAGTATCTACATTCTCTTTCCTGCTATTCTTATTCTTTGAGCCTGGGGGTCTACCACGCTTCTTTACTATAATTTCTTTTTCAGTAAAATCTAATTCTAATTGGTTGGACATTTCATCCTCTTTTTTGAGTAATAACCCTCATCCTGCTCCCAGGATCATCCTCGGTCATCGGATATTAGCTAGTTCCTTTTAGACATTGTATTGTCAAGAACCATTTTACCGAATTATACCTACTCCACCCTTTTAGCCTATTCTACTACTTAGAACCGTAGATGGTTCATAGGCTAATTTTAATCAAATGAAGATTCAGCTTCTACTCGATTGAAGAAGTTGTTGTTGTTGATTACGCATTTGAACATAATCTTCCATCCAGCTTTACGTCTTAATGCTAGAGGATTACTATCACTTGCCCCAGGAGGGGTTAGTGTAGACTGTAAGTTTTGTAGATCAACAACGGTGTATGCTTCCTTACCGAATAAGAATCCAAGGTGAGTCTTGGAACTAGCTGATGCCATTTCGTCAAGTAAGCTACCAGCAGTTGTACCGGAGGTAGCGATTGCGAAGATTGTAGTACCATTGGCATTGGCAGTATCTCCAATCTCAATACTTGCTGATGCAGCAAAATATTGATCTGAACCTTGAACATACTTAGTAATAGCTGCGTTTGCAGCACTAGAAGCGGTAATATCTGATGCGGATGTTGCCCAGTAAATCTTATATCGTAGTGTAGCAGTAGATGGTAACACTACGGTAACAGAGTCATCAGTATCGGCAGCACCAACATCCTCAGTTGAAACTTGGTAGATTACGCTAGGATAATTGAATGTAGTATCGAAACCTACAACTAGAATCCGGTGATAACGTAGTGCCAAATCTCCCCCACCTTCATTAATATTTGTGGTAGGTGCAGCAGCAGATGTTAAAGTTGGAAGTGAATTGGATCGTAGAAAACGAACACCTAAGAACTCTCCAATCTCTCCATTCCATAACCTCTTTGCAGCAGCGTATTTAACTGAGTCAATAAAATCAGGATCAGATGATACATCAAACTCCATGTAGGAATCAAGAATAGATACATAATGATCTCCTAACTCTGGATCGGCAACCCCTGGCGCACGTTCCATTCCCATAGCACCATTAGCTCGTAGACTTGCCACCATCCTACGCCATGTATCAGAAGTAACTACATCGGTAGAGGTTAGTGAAAATCTATTTGCAATAGTACCAGGATAGAAGATAGATGTTCCAGTCGCAACGACATTAAAACATTCTCGCTCAACTGTTTCACCACTCTGAAACCCTAATAGTTGTAGAGCCTTTTGTAGAGGCTTGTGTTTAATTGTTAATTCAGCAACGTCAGTAATTGTAACGTATGCTCCCCACTGTTCCGCAGTCGCAGTAACAGTTGAAATACTCATTGTAGTAGAGCTACCCTCATTACCTTCACTAATTACACTGAAAGGTAATGGTAAACGCTCATATCGAGTATATTGGAATGTCTTGGATGATTGAGAAGGCAATACTGCCTTATCACCCATTTCATAGAACCTTAGAATCTTATAAGCAATCCTAAGAGTTTTTTCTGCAATGTACTGGATAGCGTCTGATCCAGACTGTACGGTATAATTACCGAGAACAGTGGATGTGGTATCTGCTCCACCAGCCATCTTAGGTTGTAACCAAGAAGATAGCTTATTGGATAACCACTTGAACATTAAAAATCACTCTCCTTAAAATTTTACATCAACCATGCTTTCATCTAGTTCTTTGTCATTCATGTCTCGCATGGGCTTCTTTATTTTATCCTTAGAAGAACTGACATTGTTATTGGTCTTTTCTTTGCTTATTCTGACATCAGACTTTTTAACAATGAGTTTTCCAGTGGAAGTTTTCTTAATCAACCCCCTAGTAACAGCAATTTCAAATGCCTGTTCCCTAGTTAAATATGCCCCTGAATTAGAATATTCTTTACGAATAGTATCTATCTCCCTGGTATATTTTTTAATTTGAGGGTTAGCAACAGAAGCCTTTACTTCATCAAGTCTGTCAATAACAGCCCCTAAGATTTCCTCATTGGCTGCATTTTGCTTGCCAGATAATTGTCTGTAATATTGTTCTACAGCTTTTCTTGTATTAGCATCGACATCTTCGGGCCACTCAAATTCCTTATCCTTTGGTGTCAATCCTCTATTTTGAGTAACTAATTGAGATAGAGTATCAGTCAAACCTCTAAGTGTATTCTTTTCATCAACAACTTCCTTGAATCGAGAATAAGGCACTTTTTCTTCATGCTCTGATTCTTCTTCCTCAACGACTTCTTCTTCTTTAACTTCCTCTGTATCTTCTTTCTGTTCATCAGTATCTTTAACGTCAACCTGATCTGACGCTTCTTGATCAGCCATTATATCCTCCTATTTTACGCTTAGCCAGCGATTTTGGCATTTGTTTTTTCCTGTATTTTCAAAAGTGTCTTTAAGAAATTCTCAGGAAAATTTATTAATTCATCTGTCTGTTTATATATTGTATTAAACTTTGCTAGTGTAATACAATCATCCAAGTTATTTATTGTTTTTCCCTTCAGATTTTGTTCCATACTCCATTTGGTTCTAACCATGCAGCCCTGAAAAAATCTCCAAAACTCGGATTTCATTCCGTCCAAAAACACTTGTTTTATGTGTTCTGGATTCTCTTTACATAGTTTATCAAATTCCTCAGCATCCTTTAAACACTTTGTTAATTTCTCATAATCTGCACTAAGATTTTGAAAGTCCATCTATCATCTCCTTAAATTGCTCTACCTTTTAATCGTTTTTCAAGTCGTTGTAATCTTTCTTCTCTTTCTCCTTCTATTTCTTTTTCAAATTCTTTGGGGTATGGAGCAACCCTGGCTTTCCTTTTTCTTGCTCTAGGTAATAAAAGTGGTTCCCCTCTTGGATATTTTGGTGTCCCAGGAACAGTGGGCATTGCTCTTTTTGCCATTAATATTCTCCTTAATTTGGTCAGGGAGATTGGATTCGCACCAATGTCCTCTCGGTTCCAAGCCGAGTAGTCTACTACTGACTTACCCCCTGCTCTTAATTTGTTTTTTACTTGTATAAATAGGTTTCTTACTTTCAGAATCCTTCCACGTTTTACCCATTAAAATTTCTTCCCTCTTAATCGTTTTTCTGCTGGTGATGGAGAAACTTTCTCTCCTGCTTCCCTAGCTTCGCTGAGAGCAATCGCCACAGCCTGTTTCCTACTCTTTACTTTTGCACCTTTCCCTGGGCCTTTCTTACCTCTATGCAACGTGCCTCTTTTATACTCTCCCATTACTTTTTCTACTTTTCCAGCCATTAAAATTTTACTCCTTCCATCTTTTCCTCTATAAAGTTTTCTTTTAATGCTTGGTGTGCATCTTTAATATACATCATTAGCTTATTTTGAGATTCTACATCAGCAGTTTTTGGATAATCCATGTGAACTTGATGTAATTTTATAGCCTTTTCTAACAACTCTATGGCTTTATAATCCATTTCCATTAAAATGACTTCCCTTCCAATTGTGCTTCCATTTGTTCTAATCGAGTTTTACGTTTATGCAATGCTTCTACTGCTTTTCTTGCCATACCTTTACCGAGCATTTTGGGTGAGGGTTTTTTCATCCTCTTTTTCATTTCTTCTTTGTGTTCTGGTGTTCCATGTTTCATTCTTCTCTACCCCCTAAAATTTCCTATTGGTTGATTTCCTTCCATCATTCTTTCGCCTTCCACTTCCTGTCCTGGCTCTGCTGGTGGTTCTGGTGGTGGAGCAGCAGCTTGTTGCTGCATTAATTTCTGCATATTTTCAAAATCTTTCTGATGCTTCTCCATGTGCATTCTGGCTATTTCCACAATTTCAGGCATGTCTGATTGTAGTAATGGTTGGTGTGCTTGCATGTGTCCTTGGTGGTCATCCCCCATGCTAGTTGGAAGTGGCTTGCCCAATGCCATAATCATATTTTCAATCTCAGGAGGTAATGCTCTTTCATCCTGCATACTGATGAATAGTTTATCTTCACCATCCATAGCAAGCCCATCTGACCAGTATTCTTTCAATAGCCATTCAATATTAGGTAATTTCTGTTGCTGCATCATTAATTGTACCCAAGGAGCCATTGTGTTTAAGAATTGTGCTATTTGTTGTGATTTAATATGTATGTTGGTAGTCTGATTAGCCCCTCTCCAATAAAAATTATAATCTCCTACGAGATTCTCAGGGTCGATTGTTCTCCAATATTTAGCACCCTTTCTACCAGTTACCCTCACAATCTCTGCTTTATTCAAGAATTGTTGTACTCTGCTATAAGCCTTCTTTAACCAAGGAGACATTATAGTATCTTCTAAATTCTCAACGATCTGCTGTACTGGAAGTGAATATTCTTGCTGAAGTGCTTGTATATGCAACGCAGCCTTTCTTCCCGTCATTGGTATATTCTGTAAACCAGGATATTCTTCGATCAATCCCTTAACTTGTGCCATGATGCTAAATCCGATAGAAGCCACTTCTGGTGGTCTGATGATATCAGCAGCAGAAGGGTCGGTTAATGCCCACATAGCCCCAGGTGCGAATGCGATAGAAGCTATATTTACTACTCTGCCTGGGTCATACTTGACAATAGGGTTAAGAGAATAATAATTACTATCAAATGTCTGATTAGCTGTATCATTAAAATAATATTGTAATGAAGCCAAAGGCTCATACATACCAGAAGAATAAATTTCATTCATTAACTCATTAATGCGACCAAGTAGAAATGGCTTCTCATTATCAAAATACTGACACTTCCTTAATTCAATACAAATCTTCCCACCGATAGTCGTGATTATCGTTTCTTGCTCGTCTGGATCATCTTCTGTTCCCCAGTTATAAAGACCTTGATATTTAATAAGTGTTGCTCTAAAGAAGGTTTTTTGTGAATCTTCCTGATCGGTCAATCCGTCTTTGGCTAATCTATATTCCTTTGACCAATTCCACTGGTCTGATACATCTCCCAGAGATATTTCTGGTATATTGACATTAACATATATCCCTTTTTTCATTTGTGATACTAGATGATTTCGAGTCTGTTTACTTAAAGTGATTACCCCAACCACTTCATCTATATCATTAGCTGTGTGTGGCCATAAATATGTAGCGAAATTATCTTGTACATCAAATGTTGGATTGCGTTTCTTTACAATTTTCTTTTCAGCTTCCTCAATAACTGTCTCCATCTCACCAGTTTCTTCATAATAAGTATTTCCAGTGATGGGATCAGTTTGTTTTATTCTTACTGGCGTTTGCCTCTTTCTTAATCCTATAATTTTCTTAACTTCTTCTTCCCATCCGCATTCAATCACTGCCCATCCGTACATGACAAGCTGTCTAAGAAATCTATCAACTTTTTGCTTTAGCTTAACTCTTTTTTCTACCTGCCATTTCATGTAATCATAAATAGCATCAGATTCATCATCCATATCATTGTCGGTTGGTTCTACATCAAAAACATCATCGGTGGGAAACAATGCTCTTTTAATTCTTGAAACAAACTGCTCACACGCTTTTCTCAAAATAGGAACGTAAACTTGTGCTTCACCATTATAATATCTGACATCAAATGTACAGCGATAAATATTGTAATACTCTAAATACTTCGCATTCAATAGCCCTCTACGCATCTGCAATTCTGTAGAAACTTTGTCAAGAAAAGATAACGCCTCGGCAGCTTTCTCTGTATCTTCTGCGTAATTTTTATTGTCGATCAGAAATTCTTGACTAGATTCTTCTTCTAAAATTTCTTCTGGCATTACATTCCCCTTCTCGCATTCATCCTTAACAATGCAGAATTATAAGAATTAGATTGTCTGGCATTAAGTTTTGTTTCAGTATTCATTTTGTCTCCCTTATTGGTATAAATATTTTGGATTTTATACCTTCGGCAATCTTGAAGATGTTTGTAATAATCTTTTTCATTATTTTCCTTCTCATCTTCATCTCTTAAATCGCCTGTTGGAGTTTTACCATCTCTAGCATAAATATATCCTGACAAAAATCCATCAATACTATTCACACACGATGGGTGAATTTGATATCCAGGTCTAGGCCCAATCCACATAACCATTTTCTTCCTGATTATTTCATGTCCATCTTCAATATCAAGATTAGGACGACAAATAGGATGCTGTTTAATAAAATCTCTCAATATTTCGATAGATGTTCTTCTGTTTTTATCTGATTTTTGCATTCCAGCATAATCACAATAATCTATAAACGTAGCGTCAGGATATCTTATATTACTTTCTGCAATAATTTTTGGAGCAAAATTCTCTAAAATCTCATCTTGTCCTAATATTTCGTACAAATCATTCCATCTATCTTGATCATCTATCTGGCTCCAAGAACATGCAGGACGATGAAATCCAAAATCCCAACCTCTTAATACTACTTTCTCCTTCTGGTATATCAAACCAGAATTAATATGACGAAGTTCACTGAATGGTTCAAATATCCTTCTTCTACCTTCTCCTAATTCAATCATTTCCTGCTCACGATTCCATGCTTCTTCTGTATATCCCTTCCTGGCTTCTCTTTTCCAAATATCATCTTTGTCTGGTCGTCTACTGTAATGAAGTTTTACTAATTTTCCCTTTGGTTGTTGAAACACTGGATTCTGCATCCAATTCTTTTTAAAATTGGCTCTGCCTTTGGGCCAAGTTGTTACAGCTATAAATTGTCCTCCCCCATCAACTGCTGGCTTAGAAGCACTAAATGTATCTTGAAGCTGTTCTTGAAATCCAAACTCATCAGAAAATATCACCGAGAAAGTGTATGATCTAAGCTGGTCAGGGCCTTGTGGGATGCCATACCCATCCGAATACATCTCTGGAACCTTGATTCTGGAATAACTAAACTCTGCTAGAGGCTTCCACTTAGGAAGATGATCATATATCACCTTCGCCCTTTGTACAAGAGCATCAGCATCATCACCCTTCTTTGATTGAAAGGCTACCTTCTTACCTTTATGAAAGAGAATAGTCCAAAGTAAATAAGATACCAACTCCCAAGTTGCCATCATCTGCCTTGATTTAAGAACGAACAGCCACCGATATTGAAGGAGGTCATTATCCAATTCATCCAAGTAAGCCCATGCTGGAAATTTCTTAATAGCATTTCCAGTTGTATCATGTTCATCAAGAGTGTAAACTAAATTCTTCCTAAATAATTTGAAGTCATTAGCATAAATAGCTCTCAATGCTCCAACTTTACTTTCAGCAGATAATTCTTTTATTCTTTGTTCAGTAATTTCCATTGTTCATCTTTCGTGAACTGATATTGTTCAAACAATATCGTTACTTTTTCTACACATGGTAGATAAGCTAAAATTATTATGCTTTTTGAGCAAAACTATCTGCATCCGCAGCAGAGGTTGTGGTATCTGTACCGGCTCCACCGTGAGCATGAGCATTAAAATCTGCCTTCAACTCATTGCACAATGTAGTAAGTTTATTTAATGCTGTTACAAAATCATCCCAATCATTAGGTTGAGCAGATGCTCTTCCTAATCGAAGTGCTTTTCGTTTCAAAGTTACAGTTGCCATTCTTATTCCCCCTCTTTAACTGAAATAATATCTCGATCATTAAATTTATCTCTGAATCACTTGCTTCTCCACCATACTCCTTCATATACAACTTTGCCCACTGGTGGGACTCTGCTTGCTTCACCATATCATTATCAGCATAACTGAATGATATATCCTTGGCTGTCTTTGTGATGGAATATTCACATGCTTCTTTTAACTGCTTAGAACGCCAAACCCAAAAAAATAATTTTATTAATTTCCACATTATTTTCCAACTCCTGTGAGTGCTAATGTTTTTAATCCACCAACAACAGCTTCCTCTTTAAATGTCGCCACACTCGCCCATAGTTGATCTCCACTGTCTGTTGTACTAAATGTGGTTTCTACAGTACCAGCAGAAATTATGTTTTTTTCTGCTATACTCATTCCTGCGATTACACCATTATCTCCAGGTTGAAATGCTATCTCTGCAAAACCATTACTCCATGCTCTGCCTGTGAATACGTTGTTAGCGGTATCTGCTGCCATTACAGCTACTCCTAGTTCTGGTGTTCCAGCGATTGCTGCTGTTGTACCGCTAGTCTGTGAAGTAACCGCACTTGAACCAGAGTTGGCTTCTGCCTTCGCATCTTCTGGTATTGAAGAAAGTCCTGTATACACACCAACCCAAGAACATGCTTCATGAGATGTTACCCAACTCCATACCACAGTTGTCTCAGTCCCATCAGAAACTTTATATGCTAACCCTCCTGATACATCAGTTGCTACATGATTATTAAGAAGTGTAAAACCACTGGGGGTAGTAAGTGTTCCAGAATTCTTGTCGATTGCAACCGCAGTTACAATCAAACTACCTGCTGCTGGTGCTGTGATAGTCCTAGATATTGAGGTGCTTGGATTATTACTATTATTCCCTGAAACATTTTGTGTTCTAACCCATGCCATGCTGAATCTCCTATGGTGCTATATAGTATTCTGTAATATTAATATATCCTGTAGCTGCTCCTATATCTGCAACTAAAGCAGTATTAGCTGTTAATTTCCATCCTCTTGAACCAAAATCAAATAATGATCCACCACCATCAGCAGCAGCATTAATAGTCCAGCGAATTGTGCCAGCAGCACCATCCCTCAAAGAAATAACACTTTCTGTTGCTGCACTATTATGAACACTTCCTTTACAAATATAAAGACTAAGACTTGCACCTGGAGCAGCAATTACTGATAATCCAGCAGCACCGCCATTAGCTGTAACAGGAGCCTCTGGTGAAGGATGTCCTGTTAAAACAACCAATCTTCCAAAAAGATCAGCCCAAAGATGTGTTGCATCTGCATCAGCGACAGCAGTTGGTTCATTAGCATTTGCTCTAACTCCTATTAATACTGGATTGCCAGCAGCAGCAGCGTCATGCGCTACATCTCCCTGGACTTCAATCTTATTTGCTGTCTCAGCAGCTATCTGAACATTCTGTGTATCTGCTGGTTTTGTACGAGTAGATAATGCTACGTCAAGATTATCGGTTTTAGCTTTAATAAGAGCTAAAGTAGTTTCTGTACTAGCGTCTGTTGGAAGCGGTAAACTCAAAACATCTACATCACCAATATTATTTGTTCCTGCTGGAAGTGAAGCATCGAAGGCAGCTATATCAACCTTCCCATTATCACGAAGCGCACGATCAGTAACATCAACACCAGCACTTGCACTTACATGCAGTCTACCAGCAGAATCTACTTCTAATTCTGTTCTATCTCCATCAGTATCAACTAAAGAAACAGCAGTATCTTTACGAACAACCCCTGCCATTGTAATTTTTTCAGCAGCAACAGAAGCAGTATCTTCATCATATTGTACTCCACTACCACCCCCACCCACAATATTCACATCCTGTGTACCGGAAGGAATATTCCTTACAACTTCTCCACTATCATTAGCTTGAGGGGCACTTTGTCTACGCACTTATTCCACTCCTTATCCACCAAAATAAATTACAAGTCCTGTTGGGAATGTACCAGATTCAAGATTAGCGTATATACCACTAGCTGCTACACCTTTATTAAAAAATACAGTAGATTCTCCACCAGCACCAGTAGCTTCTATATGCGCCAGAATACTACCAGAAACACTCCCGCTTCTAAGAGTAATATAAAAGGCAATATTTTTTCTTACCGAATATCCCCAAAGACTTCCTACCGTAGAAACTTGTGCATCATCAGCAGTTACATTTTTAGCTAACACCATTATTTTCAATCTCCTTCGGTATCACTATATCAATAACTTCTCCATCAACTTGTTTCATATTTCTTTCCATATTCACATCTTTAACTAACTCTAATAATTCCTTAGTAAGTTGTTCTTCCTCTGGACTTTTATCTTGCTTAACTTTCAACTCTGTGATAAACCCGAATATTTTCTCTCCTACAGCTTTCCAATAATTGAATCTGTCAGGGTCATTCGAGTTCATCCTGCGGAGTCCAATCGCAACCCACTCACCACGATATTGTTCGATCCCCTTATTAAAACTTTTATTCCACCATGTTGTAAAATCTGGATTCCTGATCCATATATACCAATCATTCCTATTCAGTTCAGCAGCTTTAAACCATCCTCTTATCGAATCACCATGTTCTAAACTGAGGGCCACAGCAAGTATTTTCAGTTGTGCTAAAGAAGGCTGAAACCCTGGAAGTAACTCCTTGAATGATTCAGCACTCAATTGATCTACAGGAGTAGGAGGGATATCATCATCAAACAGTTTCATCAACTGAGTATTTTTCTTTGCACGTCTAGTGGCCAAACTTTTTTCTTGGGCCTTCTTATTAGTTTCAGGATCGTTAAACCCACCCATTATTTCCTCTTTAGAATATTTTTTACATGAACCCTTTTAATATAAAACCGAAAATCAAGTTTACAATACTGCACCGAAAGGTTTACAATCTTATTTATTTGCCATTTCTTAGCTTTTTTCACAAACATAAATTCCAGAGATAATACTTCATTCTCATGAAGTTGAGGGAATAGAGTATGAAATAACTCATGTATTAAAACCCCTGGGAGTTCTGCCAAGCGAAGTCTTGGATCAATTTTAATAATATCTTCTCTGTGGGGGCCTTCCTCTTCCCAATTCGTACCACAAATCCCCCCCAGTTTTTCAATCAGGATAATAGGTTTGGATTTAATTACTTTAATCAATTCATTAAACAATTGTAATATAGTAAAATCTTTTTTTATTTTAGTAATTAATATTCTTGATTCAAAAGATTTAATTATTTCGTATGGGACATCAAATAATATCCTATGCACAACCAACTCCTGCCAATGAATATTAATATTTATAAATGAATTTAATTAATGTAAGAATTCCTGTAAATAAATATAATACAGGAAAGAATAATATAATCAATACAATATATAATAATAAATCCACCAAATCAAAAGTATAAATATTATTATATATATAAGTGAGTTTTTTGTTTATTTTATTATTAAAATAAGTTATAGTCTTTAATATTATATTCATTGTTATTATTATAGGAGGTTTTATATATTATATTATTATAATATATAATTCAGATTTAATGAAGATGATGAAGGTATGATTGAAGTGTATACTATAATTATATCATATTGAAAGTGCCAAAGTCAAGTTTATTGACCAAAAAAGGAGGGTTATTGAAAATATATTCTACCACAACCCTGTGGGATAGGGTTCTATGCAAAAGTATGCGAAAATTCAGTCCCCATCTGACCACCCTTCCCCCTGGCCTGGGGTGGGGTGGCTTGGGTAAGGGCAAAGTTATACACAGGTTATCCACAGGATATCAACAGGTTTATTCACAGGATATCCACAAGATAATCACAGGATAATCACAGCATATCAACAGGATATCAACAGCTATACTATACTATATATAGTATGTAACATATTATAGCAAGCCCTATATATTGTATATAGCATTATGTTATACATTATACTATGCTATAGTAATATGCTATAGTGTACAATAATGTACACTTGTCCTATCAAGTCTTATTGTGTCAATTATTGTCATGATATTGTGGAATTGGTTACATATTTACATAGTGTGTCATTTATTGTACAGTAATTAAATCATATATTTATGCAAATAATAGGCATGGCATAGCTATTGCATATTAAACCTATTAAATGACACTAACCATAAACAATAGGAGTAAATAAAAATGCACCTAACACAACAAGAATTCGACTATATATGTATTCTGAGTCTAAACAAGAATATTACGTTGGATAGTGCATTAGAAATTTACCTAAAAGAAGTACACGATATTGAATGTCCTAAAAATCGGAATTGAAATTGCTTGACAAATTTAAAACCTTGTGATAGGATAAACTAAATAGGAGAATAAAATGACGAGAAAAGACTACATAAAATTGGCAAACGTAATTGCTGAAAGTATTCTGGATGTCAAAAATGAAACAGAATTGGATGGAGTCTCATCAGTTTACGATAAATTAATCAATACACTTGCTCAGGATAACACAAGATTTAGTGAAGATAAGTTTAGAGAGTATGTTAGGAAACAAATAGAAAAAGGTATATAACAAGAGAGTATAAAAAAATGAAAGCCCTAATTTGTGATAGGTGCGGAAAAAATTTTAAAATAACTAACATAACATATTCTGATAGTGATTTATTTTGCCTAGAATGTATAGATTTAATTGAAAGTTTTGATAGTGAAATTGCAGCTAACTTACACGAGAGAGGTATATAATGAAGTTATTAAACATTGACAAGAATTATAAAACCGTTAAGGGCCAAAAACAGGGGTATATGACAGCAATCCTGTATTTATCGCCAAGTAACACTAGTGGGCATAATGTATGCCCATACGCTAGTCCTGGGTGTGTTTCTACTTGCTTGAATACTGCTGGCAGGGGTCAATTTAACAGTATTCAGAATGCTAGAAAAAGAAAAACTGAATACTTCTTTAACGATAGAGAAAGTTTTATATCTCAGTTGAAAAGAGAGATTAAAAACTTTGAGAAGTATGCTAGAAAAAAAGGTTTTATTCCTGTGGTAAGATTAAATGGAACGTCAGATTTAAATTGGACGATCTTTAACATATTCGAGCAATTCCACAATATCCAATTCTATGATTATACAAAAAGCCTGAGTATGATGATAAAATTTCTATCAGGCTTGTTACCTAAAAATTACCATCTTACCTTTTCAAGATCAGAATTAAATGATATCCAATGTCTTGAAGTATTATCTTGTGGTGGAAGTGTAGCAGTATTGTTTGAAAGTATGCCTAATAAATGGCATGGATATACTGTGGTTAGTGGCGATGATAACGATTTAAGGTTTTTAGATAGTCCATCTAGTGTGATAGGATTAAAACCCAAAGGTAAAGCTAAAAAAGATATTAGTGGTTTTGTGGTACGATAAGATAACAATATAATGATAGGAGTTAAACATCATGAAATGCAAGTGTATAAACTGCAAAAAATTAAAAGAAATGCAAGATAGTTATATCTTGCTATGTTTGGATTGCCAAAAAGAGATCGCAGAATTGATCGATGAAGAGAAAAAATACGGGAATGTTTGGGACTATTATCAATATCTAGAAGATACTGGGTACGGTAAACTTTCCAAGTAAGATAACATAACAATATAACATAGGAGTAAATACCATGATGGGAATATACGGTTTTAAAACAAAAAAAGAATTGAAGCAAGCAATCGGGAAAGAACCTAGTTTTATTGAAACAAGTATGTTTGGAGCGGAATATAAAGGGGATGGAAAGTATTGTGTAGTCGGGCCATGCCCATTTACAAAAAGATCGTGGTACGCTACAATAACAGTTAAAAACGGTTTAATCGACAAGGTAAGCTAATGAAACATATCAAACAAAAACCTAATCAATGTTGGTTAGCTGCGGTATGTATGGTGGAAAGTCTTAACTATAAACATTGGTCAAGATACTATCCTACACAACAGAATAAATATAAAACCATAGCCATCAGCAATTGGCAACATCAACTGATATCTTCCCTTGCAGTATGGTATGACACTAAGAGATTTATAAATAGGCAGAGTATACTTCCGTCCGATGATAATTGTCCGATTGATCTCTCAGGCAAGGGAATAATAATAGTGGGTGATATGTACGGGAACCACGCTATAGCATTTGAAGATGGATTGATATACAATCCGAACGCAGACAAGCCTTGTACTTGGGATGAATTTATGAAACATTCTAAACAGAATAATCGAAGATGGATTATCAAAGATATCCAGAGAAAACCATAGGGGATTGAATGCGATACCGTGATCTTGAAAAATTGCTTGTCAATCGTGGTTGTGAAATTAGATATTGCAAAGGTTCGCATGTCATGGTTAAGTATCAATCCTTGACATTCACCTTGACAAGACATAACTCTCATGATATAATTCAAGAGAAGGAATTAAACAGACTAGTCAGAGCTAATCTGATAGAAAGAGGATAAAATGTACAAGGAAGTAGGTTTAAAAGTATTTAACAAAAAAACTGGGGAAGAGTGCAGAGTATTTCAAGGAATAGCAAGGGAAAGATGGAGCAAGCCAGGGGATTTTCTATTAGAACATACTATAAATGATTATAGTATGGGCAAAGGGAAAGATAATAGAACATGGTCATTCTTGTGTGATAGCAGTTTTTTCACAAGAGTAATAGACTTTCTCGATTGGGAATTAAAATGTCCCTATTGTGGGACGTGGTACACTTTCGAGTATTTTAAACACCTATCACAATTATGTGATATATGCCTGAAAGGAAGGGATTAATGAAACTAACAGATTTCCAAAATCTATCGAGAAAAGAAGCGTTCAAGTTGATCGAAAGTAAGATCAAGTTATCTGATAAGATCACTCCGCTTGACAGATTGTCAAGGATAGTGTATAATAAGATGGTAACAGAAAGTCAATCTCTAAGGAAAGGATAAAACAATGGCAAAAGTAAATGCAAAATACACAGTCGAATTTAACTACACTGAATTGAAATTTCTTGTACAGCTATTGGGGAATTTAAGCAAAAAAGAAGCGGATGACTTTGCAGGGGCGGAATTTAATCCAGGTGGTACGTCAAGTGATTTGTACAGAGATTTGACTGCCTATGTTGAATGGAGTGAGTCTTAATGAAATTCACGCACGTTGAGTTATTCAGACTTAAACAGGCACAAGAGATATTGACAAGGGTATTAAAACAAGCGTATCTCCCCTCAATTACTGAGAGAGAATTGATCGAGGCACTAAAAAGTTTATCATTATTGCTCGATAGTATCAAAGTAAAACAAGACACAATGAGGAAATAAATGAAAGAGAAATGTACAGGTTGTCATAACATGGTCAAACCTATAGAATATCATTTCTCAGAACTGACAGTAAGGCTTCAATGCCCAGTTTGTTTTGTGATATGGTATAAAGAGAGGATAAAACAGAATGAGAAATAAAACTTTGCTTTTCGTATGCAAGAAATGTAATGAATCAGTTTTTAGGGCAGGAGTGAAGGTGAATACTGATTTAAAACTTTGTGGGTATTGTAATTCACTAAAGAAGGGGAAGGTAGTCAGTCAGGATAGTCCCGTAAAGGCCACCAAGTTGCCCTCAGTTGAGAAGAAAGACTTGAATAAGGATAATATAACGGTGGACGATGTATTTAAGACTCCGAACCCATCAACAGCAATACCAGAAACAGGGAATAAAACACAGGATATAGTAGAAAGGATCAGTCAATACCACAGTCTATTGAGCAGAGTTATTGAGTTACTTCTTGAGTTAAAACCGGATCACGATGAAACCTTCTTGACACTGTGGATTAAAGCAAAGCAGGATTTAAATGGGTAAGAGAAAAAACAACAGACAAAAGATGGAGACCTACAGGGACATCTTGACAAAGATAGTAAAAGATGCTAACATAAAACCTATGGAGACTTTGAAGCGGATCGGAGAGGATAGGTCTCTTATCAAAACGGAATGGGAAAGGAGGATAGAATGAAACCATGTCGGTTGTGTAGTGGAGCATTAAATTTTTTAGGGCAACTCGGAAAACTATTATGGTTCAGGTGTGAAAACTGTGGAATGATGTTTTCCAGAAAGGATAAAAAGTGATATACAAAATCTTCATACCACAAAAATTAAACGATGGTGAGCCAGTCAATAAAGAATGGGTAGTGAGTGAGATATTTCATCTATCGGATGGGTTCACGGTGTATGATGGAGAAGGATATTTTAGAACAAAGGATAAAGTTTTTATCGAGCCGGTATGGGTTTTTGAAATAGCAAGCGATAGATTATTGTCTCAAGAGATTGAGGTATTGTTACTTTATTTCAAATCTGCATTGTGCCAAGAGAGTGTGTTTTATATTAATCAAGATGGGACTGGGATATTAGTATGAGACACCACAAAAGACATTACAAATATTTCTTGTGGGATTTAAAAGTTTTCTTGACAGGATTGGCGATAGGTATTATAATAATGGTAATGACATGAGAAAACCAATCAAAGGGCTGTATAAAACTCCAAGATATATAGGTGGGGAGTGCGAAGGGTACGTTTACAGAATAGGTAAAAATTTAATCGAGAAAAGATGGTTCGGTAATGTTTTCGGGGATTATACCGTAGAATCTATAGTTGATAGAATAAGGATAACAGAAAAAATAGCAAAGAAAAAAATACCTGTAAAGCTGAGAAAGTATGTAACCACGCCTGAGTTTGTTGGGTATGAGAAAAGGAGAAATGACGAGATAGTAACATACCACGAATATATAAAACCGGAGCCTGTACCGGAGACAGATAAAATGGATGATATTATGGATGAGATAGAAAAAAAATTAGATGGAATATATTTCAGAGATATGCAGTTTAACAGTTGTACAGGGGGGAGACCTTCTAACACAATTTATTCTAAGGGGAAATTTTACTTGGTGGATGTCGCACCTGAATGGGGGATAAGATGAAAATTACTTTACCTAATTGTTGTTTTGTGTGTGATTCACCAGAATTTGATATCCACTTTGAGGATCAAAAACCTGTATCGTTTACTTGTAGTGGATGTTCGTATGGATATGAATTTAAAAGGAGGATAAAATGACAAAAAAGGAAGGAACAAAATTTTATTTCAGGGAATGGTTGAGTAAAGAGTATGGCATCAGTTATACTGCATACACTAAACTTGATTTACGACAAAAAAAAGATGTACAAGGGAAATATAAGACATCAAAAGAAAGAAGGCACGGTACAGGAAGATGACAATTAAATTTTGGCAAATAACGGTGAGTAAAAATGTTCTTTTCGCTTTGGATCAATATGGTAGAATATGGGAATTAAATTTATGTGATAGAACATGGAGTACAGTTTTATCACCGATAGAAGATAGGGAGAAGCACGATGGAAGATAATTGCCCTAAGTGCGAAGGTTTTTTAAAGCCTCCGTATTGGCTTAAAACTAGACAAGGAAAGGTTTATACTATCGAGTGCGTTCAGTGTGGGTGGTTTTTATATCATCCTACTTTGGTAGTGATATACAAAACCACAAGAGAAGAATTACTCGAAGAAGGACTACATAGCTTGCTACATAAAATTGTAGCACCGTTTGTAGCAAAGATGAATGCTACAATAAGCACTATAGACATAAATAAATATGAGTTTTAAATGATTATAATATTAATTATTGTATTCTTTATTATATATTAT
>Ga0209641_10000967_pt1 | contig 26097 bp, 21 predicted proteins | sample RifCSP16_1_FD_184022 | JGI IMG/M metagenome (GOLD analysis project Ga0209641, IMG submission 184022) | Soil microbial communities from Rifle, Colorado - Rifle CSP2_sed 16_1 (SPAdes) (version 2) | ecosystem: Environmental > Terrestrial > Deep subsurface > Rock core/Sediment | place: Rifle... | reverse complement strand
ACCACGCGCGCTGAAGCGAAGACCGAAACCGTTTCAATTGCTCACGAAACCGCGTCAAATATTGCGTGCGCAACTTATGGAGCAGCAACAGCAGCATATTGCAGCATGCTTAAGTTAGTGCCATTGGACTCCAGTACCTAAACCTTCTTCACTGTTGCTTAAACTGCTTGGCTAATTTAAGGCTCTGCCCTTGATAGTTCGAACTGATATCTTGTCCGTACAGAAGCTCTGGCTTGGCCGCCATACGCTCATAGCGTAGCCATCCGACCGTCTGCCCATGCTCGAGCAAGAAGGGCACCTCGTGTGAGCGCACTTCCAGAACCCCCCTGCTGCTTCCCGCTTTGTTTATCTTGGCATCCCAACCGAATCCAGGGTCAAAAAAACCGGCATAGTGGACGCGGAATTCACCCGCGCGGGTGTCGTACGGCAGCATCTCAGCCGCATATTCCGGCGGCACTGCGATCGCTTCTTTGGTCATGAGAATATAGAATTCATCAGGATCCAATATCAGTGAAGAAGTTTTGTGAAAACGGATGGGCTCCCAGAAATCCAGCGGGTCATAATCCCGCCTTTCCAGATCAATACGTTTGACATGTTTTTTCGCGCGATAGCCGATTATGTTGTCCTTCTTGCCGGAGCCTTCCAAATCCACAGTGAAAGGTAATAGGCCGGTTTTGATTGATCTCGCGTTTTTCTCGTGGTCTCTGGAATTGACAATCTGGCCTCCATCGAGAAGCTGTTTCCATTCTGCGGACGGGATGGATTTTGCCTCTTCTCCTCGTGAGCGGATGAATCTTAGCTGGTTCAAGCGGGTGCCGGTTTTTACCACTACGCTGAAACTTCGGGGGGCAACCTCTAAATAGAGTTCACCTTTATAACCCTCAGATACCTGGTCAAAACTGGTCGCTCCGTCGGCGATCAGGCGCGTCAAAATATCCAGCCTGCCCGTTGAACTTTTGGGGTTAGCAAAGGCAGCCACTTCACTTCTTAAACTAATGGATTCCAAAAGAGGAATAACATATACACGCCCCTTTTCAAGAACAGCACCTTTGCCAAGGTCGATTTTGAAGGCGGCATACCGGTTATCAAGCTGCTTCAATTTATCGAGTACTTTTATTCCCTCACCGGGAAGAAAACTCGTATCTACGGGATAAGCACAATCGCCTAGGCGCAGGTCTATGCTGGCGGGCTGGACTTGGTCATGATCAAACGGCATCAGCATCGTTTTGATTTCGCCGTTACTTAGCATCTTCTCAATATACTGACTTGGGAAAATGCCGGTGCCGTCGATCACGCGCGGAGAGGCTATTAGACCAGGATTGGCCGTTGAATCGGCCTTCATTATCACTTCATTCATCGGATTTACTCTTCTGTGCCTTGTCTTGATGTCGTCGTATCAGCAATGCCTTGTTCCATTCTGTGTAGCAATTCAAAGAACAAAATACACCGTCTTTGAATTGGCCACTTCCAAATTTTTTTGTAATTGATTTCTGACAAAAAGGGCAAATATTTTGCTCCAAACACTGGCGCAAATAATCCTCTTCATTTTCTGCCATTGGAAAAGCCCATCGGGTAGGGTTGCAAAAATTGCGCCTCAAAAAATCATTATATCCAAATTTAAAGAGGCTAGGCTGCGCTAATCCGCGAGCAAATGGGTTAGCTAATTCAGCCCCAATGCTTTCACAACAAGACCAAGTTGTGGCTACGGCCACTGCTACGCGGTTTCACATCGGCTTCGCCGATATGAGCCTACGCCGAAACTTGGTACCACTGATATTACAGTAGTACCAAGTTGTCCCGGTGGATGATCTCGGTATCGCCGCCATAACCAAGCAGGGTTTCGATTTCCTTGCTGGCATGACCCGCGATGCGGCGGGCTTCTTCGGAGTTGTAGTTGGTCAGGCCACGCGCGATGTCCTGGCCTTCTTCGTTCACGCAGGTGACCACCGCGCCGCGTTCAAATTCCCCGACGACTTTCTTGACGCCTATCGGCAGCAGGCTCTTGCCCTCGCTGCGCAACGCGGTCACTGCACCTGCGTCCAGCACCAGTTTCCCCGCGACTTGCAGGTGATCGGCTAGCCATTGTTTGCGTGCCGCGAGGGTGAGGGTGGGGGCGGTGAGCAGCGTGCCGATGGATTCGCCTTGCAGCAGGCGCAGCAGCACATCGCGTTCGTGTCCGGAGGCGATGACGGTGTGCGCGCCGCTGCGCGCCGCGCGTTTCGCCGCGAGTATCTTGGTGATCATGCCGCCGCGCCCGATGTGGCTGCCTGAACCGCCCGCCATGCTTTCCAGTTGCGCATCGCCGGCCAGGGCCTCACGGACCAGCGTGGCCTTGGCATCCTTGCGCGGATCGGCGGTATAGAGGCCGTCTTGGTCGGTGAGGATGATCAGCACGTCGGCTTCGATCAGGTTGGTGACCAGCGCGCCCAGCGTGTCGTTGTCGCCGAATTTGATCTCGTCGGTGACCACGGTGTCGTTCTCGTTGATGATCGGAATGACGCGCAAGGCAAGCAGGGTGGTCAGCGTGGCGCGCGCGTTCAGGTAACGTTCGCGATCGGCCAGATCGGCATGCGTCAGTAGCACTTGCGCGGCATGCAGATCGTGCTTACGGAAGCAGCTTTCATAGGCTTGCACCAGGCCCATCTGGCCCACCGCTGCGGCGGCCTGTAGATCGTGTATCGAAGTGGGGCGTTTGTTCCAGCCGAGGCGTTGCATGCCTTCGGCAATCGCGCCGGACGAAACCAGCACGACTTCATGCCCGCCGGCATTGAGCGCGGCGATCTGCCGCGCCCAGTTGCCGAGCGCCTTGAGGTCCAGCCCGGCGCCCTGATTCGTCACCAGGCTGCTGCCGACTTTGACGACGATGCGTTTGCAGTTGGTCAATACGGTATTCATATGTGCTCTAAATTATATCCGCGTCAGACATAGGGTGCGTTTACGCACCAGCAATATTGGTGCGTAAACGCACCCTACAAAAATTCAAGTTTCATTATTCCCGCTTGACCGTAGGTCAGTTTATCCTGAGCTTGTCGAAGGACGGGAATGACGCATTCCTAAATTATATCCGCGTCGGTTTCCTGCGCGCTGTTTGCGGCAGCCTGCCGTTCCAGTTCGTTCATCGCCAGCAGGTGATCCATGATGGCGTAGGTCAGTTCCTTGCAGCCTTCGCCGTTGATCGCGGAGATGACGAAGTAGCGGTCGAAATCGGTGAATTCCTTTAGGAAAGCGGCGACTTTTTCATCGCGGTCTTCGAGCAGGTCGACCTTGTTCAGCAGCAGCCAGCGCGGTTTTTCATAGAGTGACTGATCGTATTTCTTCAGTTCGTTGAGGATCGCGCGGGCCTCGTGTACCGGATCGGTGCCCTCGTACATCGGCGCGATATCCACCAGGTGCAGCAGCACGCGGGTGCGCGCCAGGTGGCGCAGGAACTGGTGCCCCAGCCCGGCGCCTTCCGCCGCACCTTCGATCAGGCCGGGAATGTCGGCGATGACGAAACTCTTTTCTGGCGAGACGCGCACTACGCCGAGATTGGGGTGCAGGGTGGTGAACGGATAGTCGGCGACCTTGGGCTTGGCGGCAGAAACGGCGCGGATGAAGGTGGATTTGCCGGCGTTGGGCATGCCGAGCAGCCCGACATCGGCAAGCACTTTCAACTCGAGTTGCAATTCGCGGGTTTCGCCCTCGACGCCGGGGGTGCATTGGCGCGGCGCACGGTTGGTGCTGGATTTGAAATGGATGTTGCCCAAGCCGCCTATGCCACCCTTGGCGAGCAATACCTTTTCGCCATCGTGGGTGAGGTCAGCGACGACTTCGCCGCTGTTGAAGTCGGTGATCACTGTCCCGACCGGCATGCGCAGCATGATGTCGTCCGCGCCCTTGCCGTAGCAATCCGCGCCGCGTCCCGGTTCGCCGTTCTTGGCGCGGTGTATCCGGGCGAAGCGGTAGTCCACCAGCGTATTGATGTTGCGATCCGCCACTGCGTACACGCTGCCGCCGCGGCCGCCATCGCCGCCGTCCGGGCCACCCTTGTCGATGTATTTCTCGCGGCGAAAGCTGGCCGCGCCATTGCCGCCGTTGCCGGCAATAACCTCGATCTTGGATTCGTCGATGAATTTCATGGGTTTAAGCCGGACGAACCGGAACCAGAATGTAGGTCGGGCTGCGCCCGACATGGTGGGCAGAGCCCACCCTACTGGAAATAAAAAAGCCCTACCTTGCGATAGGGCTGATTCTGTCAAAGTAGCGCTTGCCTGGGGATTACTAGGCTGCGGCTACGATGGAAACAGTTCTACGCTTTTGCGCGCCCTTGATGGCGAACACCACTTTGCCGGTGATCTTGGCAAACAGGGTGTGATCCTTGCCCATGCCGACGTTGTCGCCGGGATGGAATTCAGTGCCGCGCTGGCGCACGATGATGCTGCCCGCGTTGATCAGCTCGCCGCCGTAGCTCTTCACGCCCAGTCGTTTTGAATGTGAGTCGCGTCCGTTACTGGTACTGCCGCCGCCTTTTTTTGATGCCATGCTAGTTGCTCCTTACCGAATTACGCCAGGATTTGTATTTATGCCCAGACTTATATTTATGCAGAGATGCCGTCGATGCGGATCTCGGTGTAATTTTGACGATGACCTTGATTCTTCTGGTAGTGCTTGCGGCGGCGCATCTTGAAGATGCGTACCTTGTCGCCGCGACCGTGCGACACGATGGTCGCTTTCACCGAGGCGCCGGCCAGCAAAGGCCTGCCCACCGACAGCTTGTCGCCGTCAGCGACCATCAGCACCTTGTCCAGAACGATGGCGCTGCCAACGTCTCCGGGAAGGATCTCGATCTTCAGGGTTTCGCCGGAAGTAACACGATATTGCTTACCACCGGTTTTAATGACTGCGTACATGACAACCTCGATTACTAGTGTGATTTTGGGGCGATTTTTTGCGAAGGCGCGGATTATACATAAATATCCGCAACCGTCAAAACCCTTTTTTAACCCAAATAATCCATTTTCAAAAACTGTGTCATTCCCGTGCACGCGGGAATCCAGATGATTAAATAATTTCCCGCGAAGCGGGACAACATCGCGGTCTTGTCCGCTACGCGGAATATTTGTTCTTGCTGGATTCCCGCTTGCGCGGGAATGACGGGCTAGAGGATTATTTTGGCTTAGCGCTTCATGGAGTCGAAGAACTCCGCGTTGTTCTTCGTTGCCTTGATCTTGTCGAGCAGGAATTCCATCGCCTCCAACTCGTCCATCGGGTAGAGCAGTTTGCGCAACAGCCAGATCCTTTGCAGGATGTCCGGTTTGATCAGCAATTCTTCCTTGCGCGTGCCGGAGCGGTTGACGTTGATCGCCGGGTAGATGCGTTTTTCGGCCATCCGGCGATCCAGGTGGATCTCCATGTTGCCGGTGCCCTTGAATTCCTCGTAGATCACATCGTCCATGCGCGAGCCGGTGTCGACCAGCGCGGTGGCGATGATGGTCAGCGAGCCGCCTTCCTCGATGTTGCGAGCCGCGCCGAAGAAACGTTTGGGGCGGTGCAGCGCGTTGGCATCCACGCCGCCGGTCAGCACCTTGCCGGAAGAGGGAACCACGGTGTTGTAGGCGCGCGCCAGGCGGGTGATGGAATCGAGCAGGATCACCACATCCTTTTTGTGCTCGACCAGCCGTTTGGCCTTTTCCAGAACCATCTCCGCGACCTGCACATGGCGGCTGGCCGGTTCATCGAAGGTGGAAGCGACCACTTCGCCGCGCACGGTGCGGGTCATCTCGGTCACTTCTTCGGGGCGTTCGTCTATCAGCAGCACGATCAGGGTGGCATCGGGATTGTTCGAGGAGATGGAATGTGCGATGTGTTGCAGCATCACGGTCTTGCCGGATTTCGGCGAGGCCACCAGCAGGCCGCGCTGGCCTTTGCCGATCGGCGCGACGATGTCGATGATGCGTCCGGTGATGTTCTCCTCGGCCTTGATGTCGCGCTCGAGGATCAAAGGTACTGTCGGGAATAACGGGGTGAGGTTTTCAAACAGGATCTTGTTCTTTGCGTTCTCGGGCGGTTCGCCGTTGACTCTGTCCACCTTCACCAGCGCGACATAACGTTCACCGTCCTTGGGGGTGCGTATCTCGCCTTCGATCGTATCCCCGGTGTGCAGGTTGAAACGGCGTATCTGGCTGGGACTCACATAGATATCATCGGGGCCGGCCAGATATGAGGTGTCCGGCGAGCGCAGGAAGCCGAAGCCGTCCGGCAGGATCTCCAGCGTGCCATCGCCGAAGATGCTTTCGCCTTTTTTGGCATGGCTTTTCAAAAGCGCGAACATCACATCCTGCTTGCGCATTCGGTTGGCGTTTTCTATTTCATTGGCCGCAGCCATTTCAACGAGTTCGGTGACGTGCTTGGTCTTCAGGTCGGATAAGTGCATAGCGATGCGAGAGTGGTGATTGAAAGAAGAATGATCGGGAAAGGCTGAATGAAAGGGGTTGGTTCGGGTGAAAGATATTCACCCGCATGGCCTGGAGCGTATTCGCTTTGGTTATTAGCTGCTTTGGAGGCGAAGCTGGAGAGGCGATGCGGGTGCGACAGTAAACGCTTTAGATGTGGCTGTCAATAAAAGCCGTCAATTGGGATTTTGACAGTGCGCCGACCTTGGTGGCCGCGATGTCGCCGTTCTTGAACAGCATCAGCGTCGGAATGCCGCGTATGCCGAATTTTGCCGGGGTCTGCTGGTTCTCGTCCACGTTCAGCTTGGCGATCGTCAGGCGACCCGAATATTCCTTGGCGATCTCGTCCAGAACGGGCGCGATCATGCGGCAGGGACCGCACCATTCGGCCCAGTAATCCACCAGCACGGGCAATGGAGCCTGCAATACTTCGGCATCAAATGTGGCGTCGGAAACGTAATGTATATGTTCGCTCATGGCTGAATCTCGCTTTGTGAGGGTTGGTTCGGAGTGCGTCAGGCGGCTGGTTGGGAGTGAGTCGCTGGATTTGAGGTGGCATCCTAACCAAAAACGGCCTTGCTGTGAAGTGAATTTAATCTTCAAGGCTCTGCTAAAATACCACACTGTTGATTATTGGAGTACTTCCATGACCTATGTTGTCTCCGAATCCTGCATCAGATGCAAATATACCGACTGTGTGGACGTGTGCCCGGTGGACTGTTTCCGCGAGGGGCCGAATTTCCTGGTGATCGATCCGGACGAGTGCATCGATTGCACGTTGTGTGTTGCGGAATGCCCGGTGGAGGCGATCTATGCCGAGGATGATCTGCCGGAGAGCCAGCGTCATTTCACCGCGCTGAATGCCGAATTATCCAAGCAATGGAAGCCTATCGTCGAGAAGAGGGATGCGCCTGCCGATGCGGACGAGTGGAAGGATGTTAAAGAGAAGCTGCATCTTCTTGAACGCTGATTCATTTTCGCAATAGAAACAGAAATTATGTAGGGTGCGTTTACGCACCATTGCCAATTGGTGCGTAAACGCACCCTACGGGATCAAGGTCGTTTGGAACGCAAATCGGAATAAGCGCCATGGAGCCAAACAAAAACAGCGGCACGCAAACAGTGTCCGCTGTTTTTTTCGATGCTGTCGCGCGCCATATCCTGGCGCAACAGGCTCCGCCCGATCTGCGCGGGGCAACGATCCTGTTGCCCAATTACCATGTTGCCCAGCCGCTGGCGCAAGCGTTGGGCGCGGCATCCAAATCCGTTGTGTTGTTGCCAAAGATGGTCACGCTCAGCGATTGGGCGCAAGGCGTCGTACTCGACACACCCGTCATTTCGGATAGCCAGCGTAGCGCTTTGCTGTATCAACAGTTGCGCAAGCAAAAATGGTTCGAACAGGCAGACCTGTGGAGCATGACGCAGGAGTTGCTGACGCTATTCGATGAGCTGACACACTCGCTCACTGTACTGCCGAACGACGCGGAAGTGTTCGCTGCTGCCGTGCAGCAAGCCTATCAGGCGCGGCAGAACAGTACGCTGCAACTGGAGGCGCGGCTGGTGTTCGAGTTGTGGTACGCGATGCAGGCTGGCAATGAGCTTGATGCCGCGCGTGCTTACCAGCTACGTTTGGCGAAATTGGCGGCGCAGGCGCAACAACCTTTATTCGTGTTGCGCACTTCCGGCTGGAGTGCCCTGGAGCAACGTTTCCTGGATGAGTATGCCGAACGTGCTGAGGTGACAGTATTCGATCTGCGCGAGATGGTGGAAAAGAAACCCGGCTTTGTTTCGCAAGCTCTCTCCCCAGCCCTCTCCCCTCTTCCGCAGGCGGGAGAGGGGCAGGGGGAGAGGGTTGGTGAGCGGAGCGCTTCATTACGCGATCAATCATCTTGCCTGCGCTCACAAAACATCCCACCGCTCGGCGACACGCTACGCTTCTTCGCTGCAACCAGTCTCGAACAGGAATCCCGTGCTGCCGCACTGCAAGTGCGGTGCTGGCTGTCGGCTGGAAAGCGCGACATCGCCATCGTGGCGCAAGACCGCGTGGTAGCGAGGCGCATGCGCGCCTTGCTGGAGCGCGCGGAAGTGTTGGTGACAGACGAGACCGGCTGGACCTTCGCCACGCTGTCGGTGAGTACGGTGCTGGACCGCTGGCTCACTGCGCTGCAAAGCGACTTCTATCATCACGACCTGCTCGATCTGCTCAAGTCGCCGTTCATCTTTGCCGACATGGCTGCCTCCGAACGCAAGTCGGCGGTGTATCAATTGGAGCAATTACTGCGCAAACAGGGTGTGGTGGCCGGGTTGGAAAAATTCGCCGCTCTCGCCGGACACGAAGTGGTGTTGCATCAACCCCTGGCGCGCCTGCGTCAGGCCGCTGTGCTACTGGAGCAGAACAAACAAAAAACGCTGGCTGATTGGTTGGCTGCTTTGCGCGAAAGCCTGCGTGTGTTGGCCATCGACACCGGTTTGCAACTGGACGATGCGGGTGCGCAACTGCTGCAAGCGCTGGAGACCTGGCAACAGGAATTGGCAGGCGACGAAGGGCGTTACCGTTTCGCCGAGTGGCGGCGCTGGCTGGCGCAGCAACTGGATACGCAGACCTACCATGACATCGGCATAGACAGTCCGGTGTGCTTCACCCATCTCGCGGCGACGCGCTGGCGTGCTTTCGATGCGGTATTGCTGCTGGGCTGCGATGCCGATCATCTGCCCAGCGTGGCGGACGGCGGCCGCTGGTTCAACGACGCGGTGCGCAACAGCCTTGACCTGCCCACGCGCAGCACGCACGCCGCGCGGCAGCGCGACGACTTGCTGGCCTTGCTTGCGCTGAATGAATGCGTACTGGTCACCTGGCAAAAGGATAGAAACGGCGAGAAAGGGTTGCTTAGCTCTTACCTGGAGGTGCTGCGCGATTTGCATGATCTGGCTTATGGCGACGACCTGAGCGAGTGCGAGTTGTATCACTGTCTCGTGGCAGAAGAAGCGCGCGCTGTCGATCTGCCGCAATCCGTGCAACCAGCGCCGAGTGTTGCGCAGGAGGCAGTGCCAGCGAGTGTATCCATCAGCGCCTACAACTCGCTGGTCGCCTGCCCCTATCAATTCTATGCGCGGCACATCCTGCGCCTGAATGAGCTGGACGAAGTGCAGGAAGGCATCGAGAAGCGCGATTATGGCGAGCGCGTGCATGACATCCTGCGCCGTTTCCATGAACACTATCCGTTCGTGAGCGAACAACCCGTTGATGAGTTGGAAGCTGCTTTGCGCCAGATCAGCGAGCAAGTGTTCGCCGATCTGCTGAAGCAGGACTTCGCCGCGCGTGCCTGGTTGGCGCGTTGGTTCAAATCGTTGCCTGCGTATCTCGATTGGCAATTGGCCAACGAGGCACAAGGCTGGCGTTATGCCGAGTCGGAGAGCGCGTTCGATTGGGAGCTGGAAGGAGTGCGTCTGCGCGGACGCATCGACAGACTGGATGTGAGAGAAGAAGAAAAACGTGTGCTTGATTACAAGACTCAGAGCGACCAGGTGCTGCGAAATAAATTGCTGGAGCCGGGCGAGGATGTGCAACTGGCGTGCTATGCCTACGCGCATGAAGCAGCGGATGCCGCATTTGTCAGTATCGAAAATGGAAAAGTGAAATTGGTGGAACCCAAACAAGATGTCCCGCTGTTGGCGCAGCTCAATGCGGAACGCTTGGTGCAAATGATGGAAAGCATACGCAGTGGTGCTGGATTGCCCGCGAACGGCATCGACCAAGCTTGCCTGTATTGCGAAATGCGCGGTGTGTGCAGGAAAGGGGAGTGGGTGGCTGGAAATGATTGAGAAGACTCAAACCCAACTCACCCCGGCCCTCCCTTGTGCGAGCATCCGCTGCGCGGATTGCCTGCTTGACCCACTTCAGGGAGGGAGCGCTGACTCCTCCCCTGACAAGGGGAGGTTGGGAGGGGTTTGGGTTTTCCATGTTGCGGTGAGCGCCCATGACTAACCACATCTCCCTCGATCCCAAACGCAGTATCGTCGTCGAAGCTTGCGCCGGCAGCGGCAAAACCTGGCTGCTGGTGTCGCGCATCGTGCGATTGTTGCTGGATGGCGCGCAGCCTTCGCAGATACTCGCCATCACCTTCACGCGCAAGGCGGCGCAGGAGATGCAGGCACGCTTGCAGCTCTGGCTGCGCGAGCTTGCGATGGGTGACGACGCCTCGGTGCACAAGTTCTTCGCCGAGCGCGGACTGGAAAACTTGAGCGATGCGCAACTGCAACGCGCGCGCAGCCTGTACGGCAACGTGTTGCTGGCGCAGCCGGGTATCACCATCAGCACCTTTCACGGCTGGTTCATGCAAGTCATGCAACGCGCGCCGCTGAATGCCGGCGTGATGCAGGGCATGAGTTTGCTGGAACGCGCGGGCAGTGCGCAGGAAGAGGCATGGGAAGAGTTGCTGGAGCAGATGCGCAAGCAGCCGGACAACATCGAGGCGCAGCACATGCAGTGGCTGTTCGGCGAGTGCGGACTTTTCAACACGCGCAAGCTGCTGTTCAGCTTCCTCGCCAAACGCGCCGAATGGTGGGCATACACCTCTAATCTCCCCTCCCCCGCAAGCGGGAAGAGTGTAGCGAGGGGGGAGAAGCCGGTCGGGGGAGAGGGTTCGGATGCACTGAGGTTCGCGCTGGATAACTTGCGCTCCGATCTTGATGTGGACATGGAGTTCGATCCGGTTGCGGATTGGGGCATGTGGGGCAACAGCGAAGAGGTATTGTTCGCTTTCGCGCATCAACTGGCGGGCAATGGAACACAGACACAGCAAGACAAAGCGAGTGAGTTGGAACGCGCATGGACGGACACCACGCCGCAAGGCCGCTTCGATAAAGTGTGGCCGCTGTTGTTCACCCAAGCCGATGAGCCGCGCAAACTAAAGCAAACCAAAAAGCAAGACGAAACGATATTTGCCGCTGCCTTGAGCAATTTGCAAACCAGTCTGCAAACCGTGCGCGACACGCTCGCCGAACAGCAGGCGTATCGTTTGAACGAGGCGGTGCTGCATTGCGGCGTGGCGTTCCTGATGCGGTATCAGGCATTGAAGCAACAAAAGCAGCAGATGGATTTCTCCGATCTGGAATGGCAACTGTGCCGCCTGCTGCAACAGAGCGAACACGCCGAGACTATGCAATACAAACTCGACAGCCGCTACCGCCATGTGTTGCTGGACGAATTCCAGGACACCAACCCGTTGCAGTGGCAAATCATGCGCGCATGGTTCGATGCGGCGGTGGCGGTGGACTCGCAGCCCACGGTGTTCATTGTCGGCGACCCCAAGCAATCAATTTACCGGTTCCGCCGTGCCGATGCGCGTCTGTTCGGCATGGCGTGCGAATATTTGAAAGAACATTTTGCTGCACATGAACAGCGCAACAACCACACATGGCGTAACGCGCCTGCCGTGCTGGATGCCGTCAATGCCGTGTTCGCCGGCCATCCGGAAGGCTTCGTGGATTTCGAACCGCACACGGCTGAGCACACTGGTTTGCCTGGTTATGTGGAGGTGCTACCGTTGGCGGTCGCCGGGCAAAACAAAGAAAAAACAGCAGAGGCTGCGCCGCTCGTTTTGCGCGATTCGCTGACCACACCGAGAGATGAAGCAGAAGAAGGCGCACGCCAGAAAGAAGCCGTGCAGTTCGCCGGGCTATTGCAAACCATCGTCAGCGATTGGAGCGTACAGGACGATGGTAAACAACGCCGCGCCTGCTACGGCGACATCATGGTGCTGGTGCGCAGCCGCACCCACCTCGCGGTGTACGAAGAAGCCTTGCGCGCACGCCACATCCCTTTCATCAGCTCGCGGCGCGGTGGCCTGCTCGACACGTTGGAAGCGGAAGATGTGCAGGCGCTGCTGATGTTCCTCATCACTCCCTTCGCCGACCTCGCACTGGCGCAAGTGCTGCGCACGCCGATCTTCGCGTGCAGCGATGCAGACTTGATGCGAATTGCAGGATCGAGGATCGAGGAGCGAGGAGCGAGTGGGGAGGTTGCATCTCAATCCTCGATCCTCGATCCTCGATCCTCCTGGTGGCAACGCCTGCAACACCTCGCTGATCCATCGCCCGCGTTGCAACGCGCCGCCGGACTCTTGCAGCGCTGGCTCGCTCTCGCCGGCAAGCTTCCCGTTCACGACTTGCTCGACCGCATCTATTTCGATGGCGATGTTCTGGCGCGTTACAGCGCCGTGCTGCCGCCCGAGATGCGCGCCAAGGTCGTCGCCAACCTGCACGCCTTCATGGAGATCGCGCTGAGCGTGGATGCCGGACGCTACCCCAGCTTGCCGCGCTTCCTGCAAGAGCTGCGTGAATTGCGCGACAGCACGGACGATGCGCCGGACGAAGGCAAGCTTGGCACGGCGGGCGATGCGGTGCGCATCTACACCGTGCACGAAGCGAAAGGGCTGGAAGCGCCCATCGTCTGGCTGCTGGATGCGAACGCGGAAAAGAAGAACAAAGAGGGCAACGACGTGCTGCTCGACTGGCCGACACACGAAGAACGTCCGCTGCATTTCTCCCTCTACACCGACCAAGCATCACGCGGCAAGAAACGCGCACCGTTGTTTGAACTGGACGCCGCACAACAAGCCCGCGAGGAAATGAACCTGCTCTACGTCGCGATGACCCGCGCGCAACAGGCGCTCATCGTGGGCGGCAACAGCAAGGGCGAAGACAAAGAGGAAAAGAAGAAGTCGCCGTCGTGGTACGACCGCATCGCAACGGTGGTGGGTGAGCAGCTGAATCCGCTACACGTTGTTACCCCTCGCCCGCAAGCGGGAGAGGGGCAGGGGAGAGGGGAAGAAGCGGAGCTACCCGCCATCCTCCCTACCGGGAAACGCGCCGCCCGCAACACCGAGCAACAACAGCGCGGCATCTGGCTGCACGCGTTGCTGCAACACCTAGCACCACCCTCTCCCCTAACCGGCTTCGCCCCCCTCGCTGCGCTCTCCCCGCAAGCGGGAGAGGGAAGCGCGGCAGCGCGGGAGAGGGAAGCGTTGCGACAGATTCTCGCCATTCCGTCCGCTGAAATCGACTCACTCTGGCAGCAGGCACAACGCCTGCTCACCTCGCCGCAACTCGCGCGTTTTTTCGATGCGCGGCAATACCGCAGTGCCTGCAACGAAATGCCCTACGTCAACGCGGCGGGCGAACTGAAACGCATCGACCGGCTGGTGGAATTCGACGACGAAGTGTGGGTGCTGGACTACAAGCTCGGCGACAGCGAAGATGTGGCGCGTCATCAGGCGCAGATGCAGGAATATCGCACTGCGATGCAAACGGTGTATGCGGGCAAGACGGTGCGCTGCGCGCTGGTGTATGCGGACGGCGTGTTGAGCGAGGTGTAGGCTGGCGGTGAGGTACGAACCCCGGCGCTTGTAATCTTGAAATGCTGGGGTTTGCAAACTCACCCCAGCCTACCGCTACCGCGCTCACCCAAGCCTACCGCGCTTCTTGGCTTTTGGCCATGCACCCGCTCCTGCCGTAATGAATCGTGCTATTGTTTTGCCCGTTGACCTGTTGTTCAGGTTGAGTAAACTGCACCCCGTATCCATCAAGTCAGGATCTCACTACATCATGTTTGAACATAAAGATGTCCTTTCAGCATTGAACGGTAAATTGTCTTTGCCGGAAAAAATCAAGTTCGTCCACGGCTTGCTGAAAGAACGTTTTGGTTTCATCGACCAGATTTCGGTGGCGATTTATGATCCAAAAACTGATTTGCTGATGACTTTTGCGCATAGCAGTGACGATGTGAATCCTCTGGTTTTATATTCCGCCAAGCTGGAGGATTCGGCATCGATGCAGGAGATCCTGAAAGCAGGCCGACCGCGCGTAATAAATGATCTGGATATATTCAGCAATGTTCCGGCGGAGCATGCGCGCCGCATTGCTGCTCTGCATTATCAATCCAGCTACACCATGCCGATGTTCCTGAACGGGGAGTTTTTCGGCTTTTTGTTCTTCAATTCCCATCGGAAAGATGTTTTCGACGAGACAACCTTGCATTACCTGGACATGGCGGGGCACCTGCTGTCCTTGCTGGTGATCCATGAACTGTCGACTGAACGCAGTCTGACGGGAATCGTGCAGACAGCCACGAACATGGTTCAACATCGCGATTTCGAGACGGGTGCTCATCTCGATAGAATGTCCAACTATGCGCGCGTGATCGCCAGGGAGGTCGCGATCAAATACCGGCTTGATGACGACATCATTGAGCACATTTTCATGTTCTCTCCGCTGCACGACATAGGGAAGATCGGCATATCAGACAGCATCCTGCTCAAGCCGGGAAAGTTGACGAAAGCGGAATTCGACACGATGAAGACCCACACCGCGCAAGGCGGCGAGATCATAGACATGATGCTGAAGAATCTTTGGCTGGATGGTTTTCCCCATGCCGACATCTTGCGCAATATCGCACTTCATCATCATGAGGCGATCAATGGCAGCGGTTATCACGGGCTGAAGGACGACGAGATCCCCGTCGAAGCGAAGATCGTTGCGGTAGCGGACGTGTTCGATGCGCTTACCAGTGTTCGCCCGTATAAAACCGCGTGGAGTATCGACAAGGCTTTCGAGTTCTTGCAGTCCATGGCCGGCAGCAAATTCGACAGCGACTGCGTGGACGCATTGATCAAGTGCCGCAACGAGGTAGAGGCCATACAGAAAAGATTCCAGGAGGATCATCTCGGTTAGTCCATCCACACCGGGTTGTGCTCCGGACCATTTTAACCGGTGCAATCGGGTATCATGCCTTTCTCGCTGATCACTGATTCGGCACTATTACTTCTTACCATGAATCCCACTCTGGTTTTTGACATCGAAACCATACCCGATGTTGCCGGGCTGCGTACCCTGCATGAACTCGATGCGCGCGTCAGCGATGCGGAGGTGGCGGAGATGGCCTTTCAATTGCGCCGCCAGAAAACCGGCAGCGACTTTCTGCCGCATCATCTGCAACGCGTCGTGGCGATCTCCTGCGCGCTGCGCGAGGGTGATGGTTTCCGGGTCTGGTCTTTGGGTGATTTGCAGGAAGACGAAGGCAGCATCATCCAGCGTTTCTTCGACGGCATAGACAAATACACCCCGCAACTGGTGTCGTGGAACGGCGGCGGCTTCGATCTGCCGGTGCTGCACTATCGCGGCCTGATCCACGGCGTGCAGTGCGCGCGCTACTGGGACCAGGGCGAGGACGACAAGGAATTCAAGTGGAACAACTACATCAGCCGTTACCACTCGCGGCATACCGACTTGATGGACTTGCTGGCGATGTACACGGGACGCGCCAATGCGCCGCTGGACGAGCTTGCCAAACTGATCGGCTTTCCCGGCAAGCTGGGCATGGACGGCAGCAAGGTGTGGGATGCGTATCAGCAAGGCAGGTTGGACGAGATCCGCAACTATTGCGAAACCGATGTGGCGAACACCTGGCTGGTGTTCGCGCGCTTCCAGATGATGCGCGGCGTGCTGACGCGCGCGCGTTATCAGAAGGAATGCAACCTGGTGCGCGCCGAACTGGGCAAGCTCGACCAGCCGCACTGGAAAGAATTCCTGGCGGCATGGCCTGAACAGAAAAATCCATAATCCAAACCCCTCCCAACCTCCCCTTGTCAGGGGAGGAGCCTAGCTCTCCCCCTGACAAGGGGGAGCCGGAGGGGGTTGGGTTTGTTCTTGCGCATTTTATTGAGTCCATATGTTCGCAGAAAATAGAGTAACAATTGAATCCCTCGACCAGGAAGGCCGAGGCGTGGCGCACGCCGATGGCAAGGTGATCTTCATCGAAGGCGCGCTGACCGGCGAGACGGTCAGCTATAGCTCGTATCGCAAGAAGCCTTCGTTTGAGCAGGCGCAAGTCACGCAGATACACAAACAGTCCTCGATGCGCGTGCAGCCCAGGTGCAAACATTTCGGCGTGTGCGGCGGCTGCTCGATGCAGCATCTGGAAGCCGGCGCGCAGGTCGCGGTGAAACAGCGCATTCTTGAAGACAGCCTGTGGCATATCGGCAGGGTCAAGGCGGAAACCATGCTACCGCCTATCCACGGGCAGACCTGGGGCTATCGCGAGCGCGCGCGCATCTCGGTGAGGCACGTGATCAAAAAGGGCAAGACGCTGGTCGGCTTTCACGAAAAGCGCAGCAGTTTCGTCGCCGACATGCAGAGCTGCGAGATTCTCACGCCGAAGATCGCTGCGCTGATTCCGCTGCTGGCAGAGTTGATCGGCGGCCTGTCTATCCGGGATAAATTGCCGCAGATCGAAGTGGCGGCCGGCGAGTTCGTCGATGTGCTGGTATTGCGCGTGATGGAGTCGCCATCAGGTGAAGATGAAGCGGCGTTGCGCGCCTTTGCCGATGAGCACGAGATTCAATTCTGGCTGCAATCCGGAGGGCCGGATACCTTTGTCCCATTCCACCCGCTGAATGCGCCGCAGCTAAGCTACAGCCTGCCCGAATTCGGTATCACGATGCCGTTCGCGCCGAGCGAATTCACGCAGGTGAACAGCGCGATGAATCGCGTGATGGTCAGCCGTGCGATGCGCCTGCTGGCTCCGCAACCCGGCGAGCGCATCGCGGATTTCTTCTGCGGCCTGGGCAACTTCACGCTGCCGATCGCGCGTAGCGGCGCGCAGGCGCTCGGCATCGAAGGCAGTGCCGCACTGGTGGCGCGTGCCAAACAGAATGCGGCTTCTAACGGCTTGGCGGACAACGCCAAATTTGCCGCGATGAATCTGTTCGAGATGACTGAAGAGGCCTTTGCCATGCTTGGAAGATTCGACAAGTTGTTGATTGATCCGCCGCGCGATGGCGCACTGGAACTGGTGAAGTCCCTGGGTGGTGAAAATGGGGGTGGCGATAACGCTCCGCGCCGTATCGTGTATGTCTCGTGCAGCCCCGCAACGCTGGCGCGCGATGCGCAGGTGCTGGTCGCAGTTCACGGCTACACGCTGAAAGCGGCGGGCGTGATGAACATGTTTCCGCATACTTCGCATGTCGAATCGATAGCAGTGTTTGACAAGACGCACGCATAGCGTGCTTCTTGCGGCGGAGACTAATGTCGGTGCAACCGACGTTAAGCCCGGCGGTCGAAGCCAAAAAACGTAGGGCGGAAGTCCCTACGAAAAACTTTTGTCCGGGCACCCGGCAGGGACGTTCCGCCAATTGAAAACCATGCGGCGGAACCGCGTTGCGTTCCGCCCTACCTTGGCCTGATGTAGGGTGGGCTCCGCCCACCATGCCTGTCCTGAGCGTGTCGAAGTGGTCGGGCGAAGCCCGACCTACTGACTGGGATTTGCCATCGTCAAGCAATGCAGCCGAAGCCAGGAACGAAAGGTACGACATGAAACGTTACGCAGACCTTGTCGCCGACGCGCTCACGCGCGTGAAGGAGATCCAGCCCTGGGATCTGAGCAAACAGCTTGCTGCGGGCCGCGAACTGGTTCTGCTTGACGTGCGCGAGCCGGCAGAGTTCGCCATGCTGCGCATCCCCGGTGCGATCAACGTGCCGCGCGGGGTGCTGGAACAATCCTGCGAATGGGATTACGACGAGACCGTGCCGCTGCTTGCCGCCGGTCGTGAATTGGATATCGTGGTGATCTGCCGCTCCGGCTATCGCTCCGTCCTCGTCGCAGACGTGATGCAGCAGATGGGTTACATCAGTGCGGTTTCGCTCAAGACCGGCGTGCGCGGCTGGAATGATTTCGAGCAGCCGCTGGTGGATTCTGCCGGCAATCCGGTGGATGCCGATACGGCCGACGCGCTGCTTGCGCCGCGACTGCGCCCTGATCAGCACAAACCTAAAACGTCTTGATGTAGGTCGGGCTTTGCCCGACATGGTGGGCAAAGCCCACCCTACAAAAAAGGCGGCCTAGCGGCCGCCTTTTTATTTGGAGCGATGGCATCTAACATGGTTGGTTTCTTGGGCGCTTGCGGCAAACCTCAGCAATTTGTTTTTCGACCTCAGCACGGAAATCGGCAGGGTGTAGAAATGCGCCTTTCTCTTTCCAGTAACGGAAGCCGCTAATCAAAACAGGATATTCGCTGAGGTTGACTATCACACCATTGCTGATGCGCTGTGTCCACATTATTTCCGGGATAAGGCCTTCTTGATAAAGCCAGTATTCCTCAGAATACAAATCAAAATATTGTCGAACTGCCCGCTTGGTTTCTGGCTTAGATTTCAAAAAATCAATGTGCGAATCAACTAAGATTTCTTTGGGGAGTTCCCTGTAAAAAGTGGCGTAGCGAGAATTTAATTCAGAGTAATTCTGCCAACGCTGTTGTTCATTCATCTGCCCCAGTTGAGACCAAGCCAAGCACACTGCTAATATTGCAATGGCGCAAGTGGCGACCTGCGCCCATTCCGAACAGGCCTTTCTATTTTTGGATGTAAATATCTTTGTTATGAACGCCCACATGCTATTTGTCTTCAGGCAATTTGTCTGGTTCTGGCAACTTATCCGGTGCCGACATAATCACTTGCTTTAAATAACTCCTTAACTCTGTCGTCGAAAGGGTGGAGAAATTGCACACATTTTTCCAAGACCCATCGTCGGCAAAACAGGCATCAGCGGGAGATATTTTCTGGATATTCAGAAAGGAAAAATCCTTATGAAATTTATCCAGATGCTCATAAAATGTACCATTTTTATATTTTTTATTTTCATTCAGATGTTCAGAATGTGGGAGTTGCATGCCAGAAAATCTCACTAAACCATGTCGTTCTCTTATGTCATTCGCGTCAACTATGCCCGAGCATATTTCATTGCTAATCCCTTTGCCTTCTGTGCTGAAAATCAAAGCAACTATAGTGGAGAAGTTTTTCTTAACATATTGGTCGAGGTTCATCCCCGATTTTTTTGCCGCCTTTTTGATGTTGATCAAAAACATTGTTGATATGTGTGAAATATCTTTTATGTCTTCGTCTCTTAGTTCTAATTGCGGCGGTGGTGAAGGACGCTCGATGGGCGTTACTCCACTACTAAGTTGAAGCAGATATAACCGCTGTGAAGTCTGATAAAGCAGCTCCGACATTTCATGTGTGCTCCGCTCACCAGAATAATGAACTGGAGCAAATTTTATGTTCCACAGATCATCAGCTCCCAAAATCATGTGTACACAGACGTTGTCTTTCTTGCTGCCTTTGTTGCTGAACGCACAAAGGTAGTCGCCGTTCCCGGATAAGGAGCACTCAGAGGTTATTTCGGCTCTGGCAATGCCAATCCAATTGAGCCCCACTGCAAGAGCTACTAGAGACGTGATTTTCTTAATCATTATTTTTCCCCTGTGGTTTGGTCTAAAAAGCTCGCGGCAGTTTAGTTGAGGGGATGGGGGGTATGTCAAGTTCAGCGGTCAATAAAAAAAAGGCGGCCTAGCGGCCGCCTTATTGTTTGGAGCGATGAACCTTAATCCCGTTCGCCGCTGAATGCCATCAGCAGGCTCAATAAATTGATGAACAGGTTGTAGATGTTAAGGAACAATCCCATCGTCGCCATCACGTAGTTGGTTTCGCCGCCATGCACGATCCGGCTCACGTCATACAGGATGTAGGCCGAGAACAGCAATACGGCGATCGAGGAGATGGTCAGTGACATGGCAGGCACCTGGAAGAACAGGTTCGCCAGCGAAGCAACGATCAGCAGGATCAGCCCGATGAACAGGAACTTGCCCATGAAGCTGAAATCTTTTTTGGTGACGGTGGCCAGGGTCGCCAGGCTGAAGAAGATGATCCCGGTGCCGCCGGCGGCCATACCCACCAGTTGCGCGCCGTTCCTCAGTTGCAGCGCCACTTGCAGGATCGGGCCGAGGAACACGCCCGCCACGAAGGTGAAGCCCAGCAGGGCCGCGATACCCCATACGCTGTTGCGCAGCGCGCTGACGGCGAACAGCATGCCGATCATCGCGCCGAACATCAGCAGCGCGCCCATGATCGGGCTTTCCGCCAGGAACGAGAAGCTCATCGAGATGCCCACAAACGCGCCGATGATGGTCGGGATCATGGTCAGCGCCAGCATCATGTAGGTGTTGCGCAGCACCTTGTTTTGTTCGGTTGCAAGGGTGCCAGCTTGGCTTACGGTTTGAATTTGCATGTATGGCCTCCTGAGTTGATCAATTAAACAACAGCATGATTGAGAGTAGCGAAGTGCGATGAAAGTTTCAATCGTTAAGATAATAGGGGAATTATGTGGCGGAGGGCGTGAGATTCGAACTCACGAAGGGCGTAAACCCTTGCCAGTTTTCAAGACTGGTGCATTCAACCGCTCTGCCAGCCCTCCGAGGCCGCGCATTCTGAACTAATTCCGTTTCAAGATCAAACGTGCATTTTTGTAGGGCGGGCTATGCCCGCCGGATCAAGGCTGTCGGGCGAAGCCCGACCTACGGATTGTTATATCTTTGAAATGGAATAAGGTGCGCGGTGTTTCCAGTAGTAGGGTGGATAAGCGCAGCGCATCCACCATGCCAGCTCAAAAAGGTGGATGCGCTGCGCTTATCCACCCTACATTTTTTGCCGAGAACAAATTTACCCTGATTCAACCGCTCTGCCAGCCCTCCAGAAATTTATATTACTTGATGCCGTTTCCAGCCCTTTGAGGCCGCGCATTTTGAACCAAGGCACGCATCGTGTCCAGAAAATGCTAGTCGCGCACGCAGTCCGCCCAGTTGTTCGGCGTTTCGTAGAGCCGCACCCGTTCAAGGCGCAGGTGGTTGCCATAGGTGTCCTGATAGGCGGGGTCGAGAATATCGAAGGCAGTCTTGGCGAGATTCTCTGCGGTGGGAACGGCATCGAGGATGACGGTCTTGTGATCCGGCAAACTCGCCAGAAAGTCGCACACCGGTTTGTCACTCTGCCACACCAGAAAGGCGTGATCCCAGGCATCCACCAGTTTTTCCCTGGCGATGCGTTTGACATCGGAGAAATCCATCACCATGCCTTGTTCGGACCGCCCTGCATCAGTGATGATGTCGCCGGACAGGGTGATCTCGATCGCGTAGCGATGGCCGTGCAGGTGCTTGCATTGGCTGTTGTGGTTGGGGATGCGGTGTCCGGCATCGAATTCCAGGCGGCGGGTGATGAGCATGTTGGCTGAGTTCGATTCAAGTGGCGCGGATTATAGCATCGCGCTGGAATCCTCCCGGCTTGTCATTCCCGCGCAGGCGGGAATCCAGTTGATTGGATAACTCCCCGCGTAGCGGGGCACAACTGAAATTTTGTCCGCTACGCGGGACTGGTTTTATATGCTGGATTCCCGCCTGCGCGGGATAACCAGCGACTTGCCCGCTTGCGGGCTTAGTCGAATGGCTAGTTGTTATATCAATGACGGAAATATTGCAATGAGACGGATGAATTCACTCTGTGCCTGTTCATCCTGAACCTTGCCGTAGCGCAACGCGCTGTAGCGTGTAGCGAGGTCGAAAATGGTGCCGGCAAGTTCGGGGCGGGCGGCGGCGATGCGGGCGGCATAGTCCAGCGCGCCTTCGTGCGCGGCTCGCGGCAGCCCAGCCCTGGCCAATTTTCTGCATAGTCTGAGCCATGCCGCCTGCACCTTGTCCGGCTGGCGAGTGTAAAGGTGGCGCAGCATGAACAGCGCAAACAGCCCGACCAGCAAACCCAAACCGATCGCCATGTTCATCGCCATCTTTTGCCAGGTGACGGATTCCATGCCGAGGCGGGTCAGGAAGGCGAATTGTCGTTCACTATCGTATCCCAGCACCCACTGGTTCCACTGGTTGGCGAGGGCGTCCCAGTTCAGGCGCAGATTGCGCAGCCACTGCGGCGGATTGCGCGCCATGAAAGGCAGGGCGGCATTGTTGGACACAGCGGCTGACAGGCCGCTTTGGATACGCGCCGGAGCGATGGCGCCGGTGGGATCTATCCTTACCCATCCCTGTCCCTTCAGCCAGACTTCCGCCCAGGCGTGAGCATCGGATTGGCGCACGATGTAGTAGTTGCCGATGTCGTTGAATTCGCCGCCCAGATAGCCGGTCACCACGCGCGCCGGGACATTCGCGGCGCGCATCAGGAACACGAATGCCGAGGCGTAATGCTCGCAGAACCCCTGCTTGGTCTCGAACATAAACTCATCGATGTTGTTGGTGCCGAGCAATGGCGGTTCCAGAGTGTACTCAAAACCCTGCCGGTTGAAATAAGACAGCGCCGTGCGGACTAGCGCAGCGTCATCCGTGCTGTTGGCTTTCCACTCAGCAGCAAGCTGTTGCGCGCGCGGATTGAATCGTTGTGGCATCTGCAAGGCGCGCTGTATTTGCCGCCTGCTTTCCTGCAGGTTGGCGCGATAGACCAGATGCGAGCGCGCTTCGTAGCGCAGCCGGGCATTGACCGGTTTTTTGTTGTACAGCCGGAAATCGTGACCGAGGGTAGCCGGCAGCGATATCTTGTCCGGCACATCGAGCGCGAACAGCCAGGTCTTGTTGTGCGGCTCCAGCGTGACGGTGTAATCGATAGCCTGATCGAGTCCGGTGAATTGCGGCGCGGCAAACAGAGCGGTGATGCCGGGTGTCCAGGTATGCCCGTCGAAGTACCACAGCACCGGCCCGCGCCAATACATCTGTTCGCGGCGCGGCAGTTTGTCCTTGTAGCTGACGCGGAATGCCACCGATTCCGACAGGATCAAACGGCTCAGACTGCCCGGCGCCATCTTGTCATCCAGTCCGCTGCTCGAATAGGCATCCTGCGGCAAGCCCCACAGCGGGCCTTGCACACGGGGAAACAGGATGAACAGGATCAGCGTGAGCGGGATCGCCTGCAGCAGCAATGTCGCGGCGACGCGCAGGCGCGGTTCGAGCGCGATATCCCGGCCATGCAACTGTACCCATGTGCCGGTAATGACGAACAGCGTGGCGAGCATATACAGCGCGGTGGGAATAGTCTGCGAATAGAAAAAGTTGGTGATGATGACGAACAGGGCCAGATAGATGATGGCCATCGCATCGCGCACGGTGCGCAGTTCCATCAGTTTGAGCGTGGCGAGCAGCATCAGCAGCGTGACACCGGCTTCGCGTCCGAACAGGGTATGGAAGTTGATGGCGATACCGCCCGTGCCGGCGAAGGTGATCAGCATCAGCAGCCATTTTTTCGGCAGCGGATTGCCGCTGTAGCTGAGATAGGCGCGCCACAACAATACCGCGCCACACAAGCTGCTGACCCATAACGGCAGATGATCGGCGTGCGGCGCGATGACCATCAGGATGCTGAGCAGCAGGCCGTAGGTGAGGGATTTGTTCATGGACGCTCTTTTTCAAATCCCTCACTTGCAGTGCGCGCTCCGGCTGGTAGGCCGGAACTGCTCGAAGGGCGCAGAGCATGCTCTGCGAATTCCCCGCCTCGCCCCCCGGCCCCTCTCCCGCCAGCGGGAGAGGGGAGTGAGGTGGCGGGCAGATTGAACAGCGCGATCCGGCGCAGACATTCATCACGATGCGCGATACCACTATCGGGCGGCAATTCGCCATCCGGCAAACGCAGCCCGTAGCGCAAACCCTGCCTCTCCGCATCCAGCACCCAGCGCGCCATGCGCGCCAGTTTGTCTTCCTCGCTGCGGTCGGGGGCGGCGGAGAAATCCAGCCACATCTGTTCGCCTAGCGGCGTGGAAAACTGCTTCACCTGCAAACCCTGTTCGCGCGCAAGGGCTTTCCATGCGATGCGCGGCAGCGCATCGCCCGCGATGTAATTGCGCAAACCGGCAAAGTCGTCGTCTCCGGCAATCGAGCGTCTTCCAGCGCCGTCCGGCACGTTGTCCGGCGGTAGCGGCGCATGGTCCAGCGGCTTGGGATAGACCAGGCAACGCGTGTCGAAATGCAGATAGGACCAGGCGTGAAACAGGCCGAGCGGGAATTCGGTGTACAGCGTCAACATTCCCAATGGCAGCCAGCCGCGCCGGGTGGCTGGCAAAGGAAACGAGACCTCGGTGTCTTGGCGGGCGGGCACATCAAACCGTAGCGGTGATCGGCTGCCCGCCCCTGATAACCCTCGCAGGGAGGACGCCGTGAGGTGACCAACGGCTTCGCCGTTACCTCTGCGCAGGCAAAGCTGGTAGCGCGACAACTTGCTGCGATTGTGAAAGTGCAACAGGAATTCTGCGGTCTCGCCGCTGAACAAGGCATCGGCGCGACCGGCACGGATCTCAAGGTGTGCCAGGTTGCGAAATGCGTGCAGCATGGACATCACCGCCATCATCGCGAGCAGAAAGGTCAGCACATAACCGAGGCTCAGGTTGTAGTTGATGTCTCCGAGCAGCATCAGACCCAGCACCAGGGCCAGAGCCAGGCCTTGTCTGGTGGGCAGGATAAAGATGCGGCGTTGCGTGAGGGTGACTGTTCCGCTTTCGATCTTCTGGCGGAACAGCCATGCGCGGAAGCGGGATTTTAGCTTGGCCAGCATGTTGTTTATCATCCTATCGCCCAACCCATCTTCCCCGATGGGGAGAGTCTGGCCGAAGGCCGGGAGAGGGTCACGGAATCGGCACCGCCTCAACCAATTCGCGCACCAGCGCATCGCTATTTTGCTTGGTGTATTCGCCGGCCGCCTGCAGGCGGTGGCTGGCTACGCCGGGCAGCACGGCTTGCACATCTTCGGGAATCACGGCGTCGCGTTCATCCAGCAATGCCCAGGCGCGTGCGGCAGACAGCAGCGCGATTCCGGCGCGCGGTGACAGGCCGTGGGTGTAGCGGGCCGATTCACGGGTGTAACGCAAAATGGCTTGAATATAGTCGAGCAGCGCGGGCGAGATGAACATTTCCCTGGCGCGTTTCTGCAGAGCGAGCAGTTCGCTGCTTTCCATTTGCGGGTTGAGCTTTGCGACGATCTCACGCCGGTCCACGCCGGACAGCAAGCCGCGCTCAGCATGTGCGTCCGGATAACCCATCTGGATGCGCATCAGAAAACGGTCGAGTTGCGATTCGGGCAGCGGGAACGTGCCGATCTGATGCGCCGGATTTTGTGTGGCGATGACGAAGAACGGTATGGGCAGGGCGCGTGTGGTGCCCTCGATGGTCACTTGCCGCTCCTCCATCGCTTCCAGCAGCGCGCTTTGCGCCTTGGGCGTGGCGCGGTTTATTTCATCGGCAAGAATCATCTGCGCGAAGATCGGGCCGGGATGGAATTTGAACACGCCACTGATCTGATCACCACTTGCACGCTGATATACCGACACGCCGAGGATGTCCGCAGGCAACAAGTCGCTGGTGAACTGGATGCGCTGGAATTGCAGGCCCAGCGTGCGCGCAAGCACGAGCGCCAGAGTGGTCTTGCCGACCCCGGGCATGTCTTCGATGAGCAAGTGGCCGTGCGCCAGCAGACAAGTGAGCGCCAGCCGGATCTGCTGCGGCTTGCCGAGAATGATCTGCTCGGCCTGGCGGATGACGTTGTTCAGGTTTTGGCTCATGGGGTTTTCCGAAGTTTCATGATGCTAAAAGTGAATCCGTTCCAGTACCTTAAACCCCTCCCAACCTCCCCTTGTCAGGGGAGGAGCCGCTCTGTTCTCCCCCTGACAAGGGGGAGCTAGCAGTTTGTTGAATTTATCGGCCTTACAGAGTTACCAAAAATATCGACCTCTCAGAACGCGCTACAAGCGATTTTTAGTAACTGGTGAAGGGTAGAAGCACCCCCAAAAATGTTCATTTTTCGA
>Ga0209641_10000957_pt1 | contig 26315 bp, 32 predicted proteins | sample RifCSP16_1_FD_184022 | JGI IMG/M metagenome (GOLD analysis project Ga0209641, IMG submission 184022) | Soil microbial communities from Rifle, Colorado - Rifle CSP2_sed 16_1 (SPAdes) (version 2) | ecosystem: Environmental > Terrestrial > Deep subsurface > Rock core/Sediment | place: Rifle... | reverse complement strand
ATGATCGGCGTGGCCAACGCCTACGCCCGCGAATGGCTGGAGAGCCGCCTGACGAGCACCCTGGCCCGCCTGCTCACCGGCATCTGCAACCGGTCCGCCGGCGTCCAATTCGTCGTCTGGACGGAAGCTGCTCAGCCCGCCGAATAACGTTCGCACGCGAACAGGAGCAAACATGCACTACATCCCCCTCAACCTGATTGACCCGAATCCCTGGCAGCCCCGCCAGGCGCTGGACCCCGGAAAAATCCACGATCTGGCCACCAGCATCCTGTCCTATGCCAACTCCCACCCGGACACCGGCGGGCTTTTGCAGCTCCCCGCCGGTCGCCTGGTCGGACTAGACCCCAATCAGAAATGGTCAGGGGTAGACATTCAGGATATGCCCGCCTCCGGCGATCTGACCGGCTGGCTGATGGACCTGGGCCTGATCTATCGCATTCAGCTCGCCTATGGCCACCGGCGGCTAGAGGCGTTCAAAGAGCTGGGTTCGAACCGCTTGCCCGTCGAGTTGGGCAAATACACCGACGAAGAGATGGCGACCATGGCCTGGGCGGAGAATAACGACCGCGAAGATCTGACCCCCATCGACCGGGCCTTGTTTGCCCAGAAGATCATCCAAGACTTCAACCTTACCCAGGAGAAAGCTGCTCAGCGCCTGCATATGTCCCGCCCGGCCATCTCCAACCTGCTCCGCCTGCTCAAGCTGCCCGCCGATGTGCAGGCCCACCTGGCTTCCGGCCAGATCTCCCCCCGCCAGGCGGATGCCCTGCTCTCCCTGTTCAGCTTGCCCGAAGAGATTCGTAAGAAAGCGGAAATCCATTGGGAAGAGAATGTCAAACCATCCGCCATCCTAAATGCTGCCGTCGAAGGCGAATCCTCCGAGAATACCCGCAAGCGCGTCACGCAGCTCACCGAGCGTTATGCGGAAAAGCTCAATAACGCCCCCTGGTCGCTCGCCCTGGTCTTCGCAGACTACCCCAACCGGCATGCCCCCGCCTGCTCCCAATGCGACGCCCGGCTGGATGAAGGCAACTGGAATTACTGCACCCTGCCGGAATGCTTCCGCTCCCGCTATAAGGTTTTCCAACAGGACTACCTCCAGCGCGCCGGCCAGGTGTGCGCCATCCCGCCCCTCGAGGGAGACCGGGACCTCTACCGCACCACCTCGCTCTACAAAGAGCACGCCCAAATCCTGGCCACGAAGTGTGAGAATTTGCGCCTGATCTACGAAGGCCGCCATAATGGGGCATTTCCCCATCCGGAAGGCTTCCCCGAGGCCCGCATCCTCTGCCAGAAGCAAAACCAGTTCTGCACCTGCCTCAAGGGCCTGGAGCAAATGCAGAAAAGCGCCGCCCGGCCCCAGGCAGCCGAAAGCCAGGCCCTGCCTGACGGCAGCCAGGCTCCGGACCAGATGCAAGATTCCGCGCTCTCTGGCCCAACCGCCGAGGAGCTGGAAGATGCCGCCCGCATTGCCCGCGTTGCCCAGCGTGAGCGCCGCCGGCAGGTGCTCGACCTGTCCCGCCAGGCCTCCAACCTGTTCGCCGACGCCCTGGACCGCGATGAGCCGGCTGCCTGGCGCCAGCTCGCCGGCAAATTCATCGGCTGGAGCAAAGTCGATCAGCTGAAAGATCTCGGCTCACCCGAGATCCGCCGGTGCATCGCCGATAAGCTCGCCGAAGAGCACAGCTACGACTACACCGGCGACTCCCGGCCCGATCGCGCCCTGAGCAGCCTAAATGAGTGGCTGAAAGAGTCCGGCCTGTCCGCCCTGCGCCTGGATGGCTCCACAGCCGGGAATGACCCACTCTCCGCCATCCTGCGCCGCTGGGGCCGCATCCAGGGCTGGCTGGAGCGAGAGCTGCCCGCCGCCCAGCCCGAAGCCATCCAGGGCAACCGCGCCAACCTGGAGCGCCTCAACCTGGACCTGCACGAGCTGATCCAGGCCGGCCAGGCCAGCGCCGACGATCCGCTCCTGGCCGAGATCTACGGCGACCAGGGCTTCGCCTACTGGCTCGACCGGCTGGAGGCGCAACATGAAGAAGCCTAAAGCGGCTCCCCGCCGCAGGCCCAGGTTCCACCGCGGCGAGCAGGTCCACCTGCTCCGCTTTCTCCCGCCGATCCTGTCCGGCTCCACCGTTGCCATCCTGGAAGTGCGCGATGTGGGCCGGGAATACCGCTACCAGGTCGACTCCACCGAGTACCCGGAGAAGCCGGTCTGGGCCAGCGAAGACGACCTGGCGTATCCTATGGACCCCGGCGCAGCCGGGCAGGAGCACAGCCGATGAACGCCATCCGCATCTTCATCCTTTGCATCCTGCTAGGCCGCCACATCAAACGCTACGACCTGCGCGAAGACCGCATCTGGTGCGCCCGCTGCGGCTACGAGTTCTACCCCGAAGAGCGCCCATGACCCCCGCCATCCCCGCTTCCGTCCCCATCGAAAGCCTGCCCGCCTTCCTGGAGCGCAATCGTCTGCGCCAGGAGCGGGCCGAATGGGGCTGGGAGCCGGGCGCCGAGCCGACCGTCTACGTTTCCCGCCTCCAGCCCGCCCGGCCCGGCCTTCCACCGGTGGAACAGGAGGCAAAGCCCTCACCACCCCCTGTTCCACCCGCCCGGCCTTCGAAGCTGGCCCTGACTCTCGCCGGCATGCTGCGCCAGGCTGCCGCCCGCCCGGCCTCCGTCCAATCGAAAAATCTCTTCCGCGGCCTGCGCGTGGATATCATGGTTGGCATCGATGGTCAGACCCGGCTCATGATCGCCCGGAAAGGCGTCTACCCGTCGGATGCCGAATGGGTCACCATCCTATCGTACTGGCCCTATGACCCGCCGGAAGCGGTCCCGGAGAAATTCGAGTATCGGCAGTGGCGTTGCATGCGCGCCGTCTGGCCCACGCCGGAGGTGCAGCCGTGAAGCAAAGGCAGTTCGAGCAAAGTTTTCTGATCGTGATCCTGGCGGCGCTAGCCCTCGTCGCGCTGGCCAAAGCCTTCCACCTGTACTAAAAGCCGGGCCGTAGAAGGCGGCCCGGCTGCCGGGGAGAGTGCTCCCGGCAGGATAATTGTATTTGAAAGATTGGACCCCGGCAATAATTCAGCCGGGGTGGAGAGTGCAAATGACCAAGCTCATTGTTTTCATCGGATTATCAGCCCTGGCCGCCCTGGGCTTGCTGTCCTGGTCCGCCTCGCTGTCGAACAATGCCGTCGAGATCGCCCAGGCCCAGGCCGCCATCGAAGCCGCACGTGCCGCCCAGGATGCTGCCCAGGCCGCCCAGATTGCCGCTCGCGGCCTGTCGGCTGTGTCCGTGATCAACTCCCTGATCCTCCTGGTCGTGCTGGCCATCTGCCTGGCCCTGGTGGTGCTGCTGGTCTATCACGTGATAAAGAGCGGCCGCCGGCCGCAGCCTCGATGGGCGCCCGGCCCGAACGCCAATTTCCGCCGCATGAGCCAGCAGCCCAGGCTGCCGCAGGGGACCCCTACCGCCCAGGACATCCTCAACGCCATCATCTACCAGCAGGTCGCCGGCGGGAAACAAATCCAACTGTCGCAGTTGCAGCCTCCCGAAGAGCCGGGGGAAAGTGAAATCGAATGGTAGCGCGCATCCTCCTCATCCTGACCATAGGCGCCCTGGTTTATGGCGGGTGCAGCGCGCTCGTGCCGGGCGGGTCGCCATTTGGCATCCCGCCTGCTAATCCGTCCGAGGCGGCAGTCTGGTCCGCCGACCGTACCCGGCAGGTACGCCAGGAAGGCAACCGCCAGGCAACCCTGGAAGCGGGGCAGCTTGAGCATGAGCAATCCGCCCAAGATACCCTGGACGCCAAGCAAGCCAAGCTTGACTCCGAGAAACGCGCCCTGGAAGAGGCCGCCAGCGCCCGCCGGGAAGAGTCGACCCGCGCCGCCCAGGCCCGCCTCGAGACCGCCGAAGCCACCCGCCAGCTAGCCACCATCGTGGTCCAGGAGACGGCTGCAGAGCGGGATTGGATCGCCCAGGGCTGGACCGCCACCGCCGATAGCGTGCTCGCAGCCGCCAAGGCCACCGGCGACCAGGCCGCCGCCTGGCGCCAGGAGACCGCCGACGCGGCCGCCGTGCAGGCGCTCTCCACCGCCCAGGCCGCTCAGGCCCTGGTGGCAGCCCAGAAAGCCGAGCAGGAACGGCTGAACACCGAGCGGCTCGTGATCCGCAAATCGTTCGACGCCTGGGCGCCGTACCTGATCGGGTTGCTCATCGGGTCCGTAGTCGTGGCCGGGGCCTGGTATTTCAGGCGCCACCAGGTGCTGCAACGCGGCCCGGACGGAAGACTGCCCGGCATACGTGTGGGCGATATCATCGTGGATCCTGAGCGGTCAGTCTTGCCGGTGACCAATCCCAAGGCGTCGGTACAGGCGCCGCTGCCAGCGCATATGCAGATCACGGAAAATCACCAGAAGACCCAGGCGCTCACGCAGCTCCAGGGGAAAGGTACTCCATCCCAGGCCCTGGGGCTGCTCAAATCCGCCCCGGCTGCATCGCCGGCTGCCAACGGCAATGGGAATGGGAATGGCGCCCACCTGCCCCCGGCGAGCTGGTCCCAGTTCGAGCGCGAGACCGGCCTGGCCATTCCGCTTGGAACGGGACCCAACGGGACTCTCCACCTTCCGGACCCGGAAGAATATCCACATCGCCTGCTCGCCGGCGCCACGGGTGGCGGGAAATCCCGCTACGGCATTCGCCCCTATACAGCCGGCGCTCTGGGGCGCGGCTGGAATGTGGTCGCCCTGGGCGACCGCCGGCCGGTCGATCTGAAGATCTTCACCAGCCATCCGAACTTCTACGACCTCACCCAGGACGACCCGGCCGAGATCGTGCGCTACCTGGCAGCCATCCAGGTCGAGATCAAGCGCCGGGAGGCCATGCTGTGGGATGCGGGCGCTTCCACCTGGTCGCGCCTTTCCCACCCGGATCCACGCGTGGCGATCGTGTTCGACGAGTTTGCCGCCCTCATCGATGTCCTGGAGGGGCCGACCAAGGCCAATTTCATCCGGCTGGTGAGCAATATCTCGCGCCTGGCGCGCAAGGTCGGCATCCACCTGGTGTGCGGCGTGCAGAATCCCACGGCGGACAATATCCGCCCGTCGATCCGCAGGAACATGCTGCCCGTGGCGTTCAAGGTCATCGACCAGGCCGCCAGCCGGGTCATCCTGGAATCCGATGGGGCGGAGAAACTGGTGCCGCCGCAGTACATGGCCCGCTGGACCGGACTCTGGCATGGGGTCGGGTTCGATCCCACCGATGAGCAGATCGGCAATTACCTGGCCTCTCGCCAGGTGCCGGCCTACGACATGCCGGTATTCCTGGTCAAGCTGCCTGAGCCGGACGATCCGATCCTCCTGGAAGCGCAGGCCGACTCGGGAGTCCAGCGCCTGGCGGAGCAGATCCGCCCGGAGTGGGAGAAGGGCGCCAGCAAGCGGGCCATGGCGCGGGCCGCCGGCCGGGAATACGCCGGCTGGTTTGCCGCCCAGATCGATAAGGCCATCGAGTATTTGAGTGCTACTACTACTTCCCTGGATGAGGGGAGCGCGCCCGGGGTAGCCGGGGCGAAGTAGTAGTAGCAGTAGTAGTAGCACGTATGGAGATCGCTATGGACGATGAAAAAGTATCCCCCGATGGCGCCTGGCTCTGCGAGCACGAGCCGCCCGCGCCCCCCACCCGGCTGAATGAAAAGGACGCCAAACAGACTCCACCGCATTATGTCATCTGCCCCGACTGCGGCACCCATTGGATCGTCTGGTCCTGGGAAGGCCGGGGTAAATTCGCCAAACCCGTCATCATCCCTTTTATCTGGGATGGAGAAGAGGAGTCCGTGGATGCGTGAGAATGGATCGAAACCACCGATATTGCTAGACCGGCCCATCCTGGCCTGGCCAATCCTGGCCCGGCATCAGGAAGCCATCGCATCGGCCGAGTTTACCCGAGCCGCGATCATCGTCGCCACGCTCATCACCCTGATCCTGTGCGGTGGCCCGGCATTCGCTATCTCCATCCTTTTATTCCGCTGGATTCTCAACCTGGGAGGCGTACCATGAAAATCGGCATGCTCTGGTTCGATAACGACCCCAAGGCCGATCTCAAAGTAAAGATCGAGCGCGCCGCCGCCTACTACTCGAAGAAGTACGGCCAGGCCCCCAACCTGTGCTTCGTGCATCCCAGCCTGGCGCCCGCGCCCAATGGCAAACCGGACAGCATCGAGATCCGCGCTAACCGGTCCGTCCGGCCCAATCACTTCTGGATCGGCATGGCTGAACAGGCGGTGCAGCCATGACCACCGTGATCAGCGTGGTCAATCAAAAGGGCGGTGTTGGCAAGACCACCAGCGTCGTCAACCTGGGCGATATCCTCGCCCGCATGGGCCTGACCGTGCTCATCGTCGATACGGATACCCAGGGCAACTGCGCCGATCTCCTGGGCCTGTCGGCCGGGAATGAGCTAGTTCGTATGCTCCACCCGGATCAGCAGCAGCCCCTGGACCAATGCATCATCGACACCGGCCGGGAGCGCTTGCAGATCATCCGCTCGGACAAAACCACCGCTCAGCTCAAATCTGCCCTGGCCGGCAATGGCCTGGCTGCCTTCGTCCTGGCGGAAGCCCTGGCGAGCTGCAAACACGATGTGGTGCTGATCGACTGCGCGCCCTCGCTCGACCTGACCATCCACCTGGCGGTCTTGATTGCCAGCCACTGGATCCTCATCCCGGCCCACCTCCAGCAGCTTGCCATCAAAGGCGTTCGGGAAGCATTCCAATCCATCGTTACTGCCGGCCGTCATAGCGCGGTGCAGGTAACCGGCATCCTGCCCACCTTCCTGGATAACACCGAGAAAGAGAGCAAAATCCAGCTCATCAACCTGGTCAAAGCCTTTGGCGAGAGAGTCTACCCGCCGATCCCGGTGGACGCGAAAGCTAAGGAGGCCCCCCGTTTTGGGAAAACACTCAACGAATATGCCCCTGGCTGCCGCTCCCTATTCGGCTATAAAAACGGTGGTGGCCATCAGGTCGGCGGATACCTGCAAGTCGCCGCCCGCCTGGTGAAGGACCTCGATCTATGATCGAAAAAATAGGCTCCGGTTTCGGGACGATGCAAATCGCTGCGCGGAAGCTGCGTGAGCAATACAATGATTTGGTTGCTGTTCTCAAAATTTATGAAGGTCTATCCGGAGATGTTTACTACGCAGTGACAGGAAACATCCCGGCAGAGATTGAAAATGGCAGCCGCCGTCATGTCGTGATCATCTGCGAACCCAATCAACTATCTAACGCCGGCGCGGCTTGCAGGGCTGGCGTCCAAGACAGGCCGGAATTCTGGCTCTCGGTATGGGATTGATATGAATAATGACAAGGATGGCTTAATCAATTTCACTGACCTGGGTGGCTTAGACCCGGCGATCAGCTCCGTCCTGGGCGGCTTCGAACGCCAGGAACAGCGCAAGTCGCTCTCTCCGGAAGAGCGCAAGAAGCTGCGCAAGAAAGAAAAAAAACAGGCGGATGAGCGCCGGCGCATGCAGCAGCGCGCCGAGAATCGGGTCACCCTGGATCTCCCCTCCGGCATGAAAGTCCGGCTCGAGGCGATTGCCGGCGAAGAGTCCATCAACATCAGCCAGCTCGCCGCCTTCTTGATCGCCTATGCCCTGCGCGAGTACCCTGGCCTGCCCCTGTCCGAACACAAGACCAGCTCGCGCACCCCCAAACACGACTTCAACCTGGCCGCCCCCGGGGGATGGTGGAAACCCGAAAAGCCAGAAACGAAGGGCGACCTTCGAAATAATGCAGGTCGCCCTTCAGGGTAGCCCTATAAGGGCGACGTAGAAGGGCGACCTGCAAAAAAGCAAAGGGCGACCCATACGCCCCCAGGAAGGCCCAGGAGCGCCTTTATTGCCCTGGTGAACATCTCAATACCTTTGCTCAAAAACCCCCAAAAAGGAATCTCATGACCACCCCCCGCAAACTCCTGCTTCTCCTCGCCTGCCTGATCGCCCTGGCCCTCCTGCTCTTGCTCATCCAGGATCGCCCGATGTCCTATGACCAGGTCGTGGCCTTCGCCCGCCAGACCGGCTACCGCCCGCCCACCTGGTGGGAGTTCGAGCACCTGGACCGGGGCCAATTCCGCCGGCTGCTGAAAGACGGCCACGATTACCCCTGGCTGTTCGTCCGCTCCGACTAATCAAAAGACGCCGGCGGGATGCCGGCGTCTTTGTTTGCACGCGAACACTCCCCCGTCTATTCTTCCGGCTCCGGCTCCTGATCCTGGAACCGCTTCCCCGTCGCCTCCTGGAACTCCACCAGGAACCCTGCCAGCGCCGGACTCATCCGCACCATCAGGAATTTCGGGTGGGTCAGCCGCGCCCAGATCAGGTCTACCGTCCACTGGCTGAGCGTGAAATCTCCCTCCCGGGAATCGTCCAGGCTGCCCACCCGCTGCGCCAGCTTCAGCCACTTCGACATCTCGGTGAGCGGGATCCCGCCCTCCGGAGCCCAGTTCACGATCATCTCCAGCCAAAATTTATCGTGCACCTGGTCATTCGCCGCCAGGCGCCCCAGCTCCTCGAGCACCTGCTCCGGCTGGCTCTTCAGCATCTCGCGCAGATTCTGGAGCGGGATCGAGATCGACTCTCGCCCCGGCCGCCATTTGAGCTTCAATGTATAAGCCATAAAAACTATCTCCTTAGCTAAATAAGCCCAGAGCCTGCAATTTATCCGTAATCTGCTCCAGCCACAACCACACATTATCCATGTCGTAGGCCAGATTATTGATCGCCAGCCCCTCTTCCGCTCCATTATAGGTGCCGTCCGCGGTGGGATATGTGTTTTGCGTAGGGCGGAGCTGCTGCTGCCGGGTAATCGGAGTGATGTTGTAGAATCCAACCTTCGTCCCCCGGTGGGCCAGGTCCTGGGCGACGGCCAGGCTGCCGCTCCCGGTCATGCCATCCGTGCCCGTCCCTACCAGCAGGTTCCCGGCGCCGTTTATGGTGATCACAGTGCCGTTGTTGATCTGAAAGGTAATCGCCCTCGTGGACGCCGCATTGATATACGTGTCTCCAGATGACGAATGCAGGATGCAATAGTTGCCCGCCACCCTGGTCAGGTCCGCATTCCAGAAGCTGGCGTAGGATGTCCCATGCACCGGATCCGCTCCCACCATCGCCTTGCTAAAAGTTCCTTTGCCCGTGGCAACGATTTCGCCCGCGGGCGGATCCACTGCCAGGCTTCCCACGTAGATCCCCCCGGCAACTCGTGCATCATATTCGTCTATGACAAATGCAGTAGGTCCGCCCCTATGGGCGAATTGGATTTTTAGCGGAGTGCCCCCGATGGCATCGGTCGCCCGAGCCACATCGAAAAACAGGCCGGCTGTGGTATCGTGGGAAACGACCGTTTTGTTATAAGTGCCGTTCCCAAATGATGTTAAATAAATCGGGTAGACAGGACTGAGAATGATTGTCTGGTTGAAAGAATGACTGCCGGCCCAAGTCGGACTGATATTCAAATCCAGGTTATGGCTGTGATCCGACCGGGCAAAACTGCTGGCGCTGCCCTCGGCGCTCGCACCCAGATTAACCGAATTCACCCCCGGCGCGGCGCAGGTGATCCCATGTACGTGGTCACTACGCGCCGCATAATTGCTAGTTCCTTTCCCGGCGCTGGCATCGGGCGTGATCGAAACCGGATCGTCGCCGGAATAATCGATGCTTACGCTATCTACCCCCACCGCGATCCCAGTCCCGGCTCCCACATGGAGCGTCGCATCCGCCGTCAGCAGCCCCCCGCCGGTCAATCCGCTTCCGGCCACGACCGATTTATTGAGCTGGTCGGCCCGCAGGCCCACCACGGTCTGCCCTTGACCGTTCGCCCCCAGCACGAACGGCGAGCCCGCCACAGTCGGGTTGAACGTGTGCACGGCCGTGATCGTCCGGGCCGTGGCCATGTGCACGTACTGGCCGTGATCGTCGTTGGTCAGCCCCAGGAGCGAGGCGTGCAGCGTCGGGCTGGCCGGCGCCGGCGGCGTGCTCAAGATCGTCTGCTGCACCTGGCGTTGGATCAACGGCTCCAGCCGCCTGGCCAGGCCGGTCAAGTTATCCATCTTGCACCCCGAACTCGAAGATATCCTGCACCCCGCGCGGGGTCAGGACCAGCCGCTTCGAAGCCGCCTCGTACTCCGACTGCTCGATGAACATCTTCGAAGGGTCGGCCAGGCGCGTGATCGAGAGCGAGGGCGGGATGACCTCCTTCAGCCGGGTCCAGATGCCCACCGGGCACAGCTCGTTGCGCACCGGCGAGTCCGAGGCGTCGTGCAGCGAGCCATCCCGTTGCAACAGGTAGGGCGCCGTGTTCGAAGCCGGCTCTTCCCGGATGCGCATCCGCCGCGCCTCGTTGATCGGGGCCAGCATCCGCCTCGAGTTCGAAGTGCCCATCCATAGCAATTCATTCAGCTCATAGGCGCCGGTGGCGTAGCCGTCCCGGAACTGCTGGGTCAGGATCCCGCTCGTGAACGTGCCCCGGTCGACGCCGCTCACGAACTCGGCCGCCTGGCCGATCCCGTCCGCCTGGATGGCGGTATCCATCGTCGAGAGCACCCGGAACAGGAGATCCGCGTCGGGAACCCTGGGGTCGTAATTCGCGCCGTCGTGCAGGTAGAACGCTCCATCGGCATAGCCCAGATCCTCGCTCACCTCGGCCACGTAATAGTTGGCCGGGTCGACCGCCCCGCTCCTGGAGAGCACCAGCCAGTAGACCGTGCTGGCCGATAGGGCCACCCCCGCGCTGAGCGTGATATCGGTCCATTCCGAGCTGGTCCCCACCGCCGCCCCGGCCAGCGTCCCGGACCCTAAGAGCGTCCCCGGCGTGCCGCCCGCGCCGTCTGCGGCGTAGAGGGCAGCGACGAAATTATCCGCCGGCGACCCCACTTTCATAATTCGCGCCGAGACGCTCTTGGCCGTCCAGGGGTTGTCGAGCTGGAAGCTCTGCGCCAGCCGGGTGTTGGCTGCCACGTCGCCCATGTTCTGGGCTGCGCTCGAGCCGCTGGGCGCGTACTCCTCCCGGCCGTAATTATTATCGTAATAGGTCCAGCCCAGGGTATCGCCCCAGCCCCGGCAGTAGATCACCCCGCCGACCTCGCCAATGCTGGCCGCCGGCGTGATCACCGGCGTCGGGTAGCGCATGCGCGCCAGCGCCGCCGCCCTGGCCGCCTCGGCGTGCGTCTGGTTTGAGCCGTTGGTGGTGAGCAGGATCTCCCGCCGCCCGTACTCGGCGATGGACTGGGCATCCAGGGCGAACGCCGTCCGGGTAGTCTGCCCGGCGTTGTTTTCGTCCTGGTAGGCCACCGCCACCGCGTTGTGCATGCTATCGATCGACACGCCCACGTCCCACGCCCCCAGGTTGAGCTTGATCTCGGCCGCGTAGCCCCACCAGGTGCAGTCGCCCAGATCGCTGTAGATCTTGACCGGGCAGCGCACCCGGTCCACAAGCTGCCACAGCTCCAGCTCATCCCCATGGACCGGGATGACCGCCGCCAGCGGCCCCAGCAGTGCGTCGAACGAGTAGCGCTCAACGGTGTACTGCAGGATCAGCTCCGGCAGGGCCGTGAAATTGCGCTTCTGGAACATTACGTTCACAGGTTGCGCCTCCTGGGCCGGTAATAGAGCTTCGCCGACACCGTCCGGGCGATCTCGGCCGTGTTGGCCAGGTGCGAGTGCATCAGGAAATACAATCGCTGCAATTTGTTGGGATAGACCATGATCGGCTGCCCGTAGCCCACCAGGATGCCCAACTTGCCGATCCCCGAGCCATCATCGGTGTACAGTGCCCCCTCGATGCCATCGTCCATCACCCGCCGGTTCTGCTGGGTGCCGTAGCCGGCATGGGTGATGTAGCGCCAGCCTTCCACCGGTATGGCATGCAGGAAATCGATCCCGGCGCTCAGGGTGAGGCCGGTATCCTGCCGGGCCATCAAGGTCATGTCGATGGCGTTCAGGCCGGTCTGCCCGGGCAGCCAGGGTGGCAGCCGCATCGTGAACAGGTCCCGGATCAGGATCGTGCGATCCGGGTCCGCGCTGACCTGGGCGCTCTCCCAGATGGTGGTGGCTGTGTACACCAGCTTGAGCCACCAGCGGATGTTGGGCAGGTTGCTGAGGAATTGCACATTCCCGTCATAGAAGCGGCATAGAATTTTGAACCCGCGCCCCCGGCAGTCGTTGAGAAAGTTGGTGCTGAGCGTCCAGGTGAATAGAGCCGAATCCGCCCCGCTGAGCAGATCCCGGTAGCGGTATTGGCCGCCCGAGCAGGAGGCATCGTTCCCCAGGCTGCCCCCCGTAGCACTTTCGCCTTCCAGGGTGGGGCCAAACGTGGAAGGGGTCGTCCAATTCTGCCCGATCCAGATGTCATATAGCCGGTTGGTGGCGTAGTTGTTGAGCAGTTGCAGCCGGGTCGCCCCCGGCAGGTCGCCGTCCACGTCGGCCGCGTTGATGGAGACGTAATTCTCGTGGCCGGCGTCCCCATCCCAATGGTTATAGACCGTCAGACCGCTGGTGTTATTCGTTCCGTTGGCGTTAGTGAGCGGGATCTGCGCCTCGGCCCCCTCCCACCACGGCGCGTGGGTCAGCACTATCGCCAGCTTGATGCGCCCACGGATCCAGCGGTTGGCCAGGCGCGAGTCGTACAGCACCACCCCGCCGGTCACCCGCGTGCGCCAGGTCGACTCGCCGGCCACGATCGCATAATTTAGATAGATCCCGTCCGCATCCGTCTTGTGCAGCGCGGCGTGGGCCAGCGCCCGGTGGATTGGCTCGATCATGTCGTGCAGCGTGCCCCCGCCGGGGACGAGCGCCCAGGCGTCGAAGCGGTCGGTGATCGCCGCGTCCCCTTCCCTGGCCGTGTCCGGGTGGAAGCCGTCCAGGAGCACGTACCCGCCCGCCTGGAAGTTGATCGTGGTGATGCTTGCACCGCTCAATGTCAGTTGCTGTCCCACCGGTTACCTGCCTCTCCTGCGCTGGAGCTCGTCCGCCACCACCATGGCCAGCTTGTGCATGTCGATCCCGTCCCGGACGGTGGCGTTGATCTGGATTGGAGGCACATCGCCGCCGGCTGTCCCCTGCCGGGTTCCCTCCAGGGTCAGCTTGCCGCCTTGCATCTTCTCGAATTCCTTGGCCAGGTCGCGCATCTGGAAGTCGGCCAACTCCTGGGCCGCTTCGCCGATGCCCCGCAGCCCGCGCTCGAACGGGGTGGGCGAGCCGGGCTTGAAGATATTGGGGATGTTCTTCGCCGCCTCGATCAGCGCGTCGATGAACTCGAGCACCTTGGTGATGATCCCGTCGATCACGTCCCGGATGCCGCCGAACCCCTCTTTGAGCTTGGACAGGACATCCCGGATGAAGTCCTTGATCGGCCCCGGCAGGACGGTCTCGAAGATCTCGCCCAGGCGCTCCAGGATCGGGTTGAGATTATCGCTGAGCAAGCCCCAGATCTTCGTGATGGCCTCGTGCAGGCTGATCTTCCCGGTGAGCAAGTCGATGAACGTTGAAATGATCCCGCCCAGCGTCTCGCCAATCAGCGTCCCCAGGTCGGTCAGCTTCGGGATCAGGTTATTGGCAAAAAAGTCGTAGACCGTGGTGAGGGTGACGACCAGGCTGTCAAACCAGACCATCAGCCCTTCGATCGCCTTCGGTATGTTCGTGGCCAGCCAGTTCCACATATCCGTCAGGTTCGGGATGGCTTTGTCCCGGATGAAATCGCCGACCTGCTTCAGCGCCGGGAGGAGCGTGCCGTTGAACCATTCGCTGACCGCTGCGACCGCCTTGGGGATGTTGGTTTGCAGCCACTCCCCGATCTGCTTCAGGATCGGCTCGAGCCAGGCCCACACCGCCGCGGTCTTGCCCTGGATATCGCCCCAGTTGCCTGCCCAGGCCGCGCCGAGCAAGGCCACCGCTGCAATGATCAGCGTGATCGGGCTGGTGAGCGCGGCGATCACCGCCGCGATCACCGGGATGACTATCCCGATGGCCGCCAGGGCGATGCCCACCGCGATCAGCGCCCCCTTGATCTCCGGGGCGTGCTGCTGCACGAACGGGATGAGCTGCTCGGTGATGAACTTCCCCACCGCCGGGATGAGCTGGTCCCGGAAGAAGGCGACGATTGGCGCAAGGGCTGAGCCGATCCCGCTGAATGCCGTTCCGATGCCCGAGGCGATGCTCTTGAACGTGCGGATGATATTCGCCCCGAAGGTGTTGGCGTCCTTATCCGAGGCTCCGAACAGCCGGGCCAGGATCGCCCCGAATGAGCCGAAGCGGGTGATGGCGTCGTCGATATCGCCCGAGACGAGCGCGCCGATGGCGTCGGCCAGGATGCCCAGCGCCCGCGTGAGCGTCCGGATGCCTTCCTGCACCGCCGGCGAGGAGAGCCAGGCCTGCATCGCATCGGCCACCCGGATCAGGAGCGGGATGAACGCCCCCGCCAGCCGGGCGACCAGGCCCCCGATCCCTTCCTTCAACCCGCCCAGCTTATCGTTCAAATCGGCCGCCGAGGCGACCGCCTCCTCCGACATAATTGCGCCCATCCGGTGGGCCGCATCCGCCATCTCCGCCGCGCCGTCCGCCCCCAGGTTGATCAGCGGCGCCAGCTCCTGGAACGATTTCCCGAACAGCTCCTGGGCCAGGATATCCCGCTGGGTTTCGTCGGTCATCCGGCCCAGGGCGGAGATCAGGTCGAAAGTGACATCCTGCGTGGAGCGCAGCTTGCCGTTGGCGTCTTTGAGCGAGACGCCCAGGTCCCGGAAGGTTTTAATAACATCCCGGTTGCCCTGCGTCGCCTCGCCGATCAATTTCGTCGTGCGCCCGAACGCCTTGCCGATCGCCTCCACGCTCGTGCCGGTCTGCCCGGCGATGAATTTGAATTCCTGGTACTGGGTGGTCGTGATGCCCATCTTCTCGGCATTCTCGACGATCTCGTCGGAGGCCGCCGCCAGCTTCAGGATCAGCGCCCCGATCCCGGCCGCCGCCGCCCCCACCGCCGCGACCAGGCCCACGGCGATGCCGGCCGCCGCCTTGGCCACCCCGGCTGTAACGCTGCGGATGTTCACTCCGGCGTCCTTGAGCTTGCCGCTCAGGTCCTTCATCCGCTCGCCCAGGGTCTTCGTCGAGCCGGCCGCCTTATCTTCGACCTTCGCCAGAATCGTAGTCTCTTTTGCCGCCTGGCTGGATTCTTTCCCCATCCCATCCAAGGCGGTCTGCGACTGCTTGAGCTCGACCTGCATCTTGCCCAGCGTCTCGTTCCCCTTGTTGAGCTTTATTTCCAACTCCTGGGCCGCCCGGCTATCCTTTCCCTTCTCGGCCACCACCTTCTCATATTCCCCTCGCAGCCCGGCCACCTTCCTCTGCTGCGCCTCGATCTGGTCGCTCAGGCTCTTGATGCGCAGCTCCAGCCCGGAGGCGTCTTTGGCCCAATCCCCCAGCCCGGCCGCCGAGGCGCGGAAGCCCGACTCCAGGAGCCTCAGCTCACGGGTTGCCGTGGCGATAGCCGCTTTAAAGTCGGTGACATCCGCCCCGATTTTTCCAGAGAGCTCGTTGTTCGTATCGGGCATCGCTTCCTACTTTGGTTCGCGTGCGAACACTACCACCGCCCAACTGCGATGGGGTCTATAACCATGATCCTGCTGGAGAGTCGCAGTACACCGTCCGCGCCCGGGCGCCGGCGCGCTCGCCCCCGGTCGCGTTGAATCGCCGCAGGAACGGCAGCAGGCTCTCGACGTTCGTGGCGTCGATCTCCGCCAGGCTCCAGCCGAAGGCTTTGACCAGGGCGATCTCCAGGTCGAGCAGGGTCAGGTAGCCGTTTTCCGGGGTTGAACCTTCGGCGCCAGTTTCTTGGCGCCCTGCTTCCCCGGCAGGGTAGGGTTTGCCCCGCCCAATCCCGGCAGGTCGCCCTCCAGCCGGCTCATGATGGCCGTCAGGACGCTGAAGACCTCCGTGAAGGAGGCGCCAGCATCCAGGTCCTGGACCGTGAAGCGATCGCCATAGAAGGCTGTCACCAGGGCGTTGATGCGGTCCACGTCTTCCTCGGTCAGGTTGTCCTGGTCCAGGCCCTGCAGCCGCATGGCCGCCTTCAGGATGCCCCACGGCACGAAGCCGCGCGAGTAGGTCTCGCGCGGCTCGTCGTTTTCGTCGTACAAAGTGAGCTGGATCGGTGTTCCCAGGGCCATAGTGCCGCTCCGCTTAGGCCGTGGTGAAGTTGACCGCGCCCGACAGGTGCTGGCCGTAGATGTCGGTCATGTTGTAGACGATCAGGTAGGCCGTCGAGGCGCTCAGGTTCGAGGTCGGGTTGATCGTGATGATCTTTGCCGTGGCGTCCAGCGTGATGGCGCCGGCGACCACTGACCCGTCCGAGGGCAGGATCAGCGCCACGTTGTAGATGGCGCTGGCCGGCAGGGCGTTGTTGAAGGTCAGGGTCTGGTTGGCCGAGACCGAGATGCCCGTGGCCCCATCCGTAGGCACGCTCGACGATAGCGACAGGGCGGCCGGAGCGGACACGGACGGCACCTGCACCTGGCTGAACCAGCCGGTTTCGTCGAAGTTGATGGTGTCGTCGTCGCCGACGATGCGCTTCACGCTGTCGGTGATCGCGCCCAGGTCCCACTCATAAACCGTCTTGATCGCCGTGTAGGTCAGCTCCAGGGTCTTCGGCTCCGGCTTCTCGCCCTTGGTGGCCGTGTCCTCTTTCGGCATCGAAAACATGCCTTTGAGATACTGGTAATAGCGATAGCTCCCGTTCGACTTCATCGAGCGGAACGAGAGGGCGAAATAGGGCGGGATGCCGCCATTGTCGAACATCCGCCCGGAGACGGCGTCGAATTCCCGGCCGGTGATCAGCGCCAGGGTGGCCAGGTCGATGTTGGTCACCGTCAGACCGATCTTGGTGTCGCCCTCCGATGCGTTCACGTCGAAGGGTTGATCGTCGGCATACTGGATCTCGAAGGAAGTGGTCGGCTCCTGCGTGGCCTCGGCCGCCGGGGCCAGGTAGGCCGGGGTGCCGGCCGTGTAGGCGCTGGCGCTGTCCGCGGTGACCTCGGCCACATACAGGCTGTCCAGCCCGATTTTCGATTTATATTCTCCTGCGTTTGGCATGATGTTACTCCTTGCAGACGGTTATCCGTCCAGATAGACGTATTCCAGCGCCAGGCCGAAATGCCGGGTCTGGGTGTTGTAGGGCAGCTCGTGCTGCGGGCCGCGGGTGAAGCCGGCCGCCGTCATGGCTGCATCGATGCCGGGCAGCGTGGCCAGGCCGGCGCGGTTGTAGTAGCTGATCTGCATCCTCCACGAGCGCATGGCTTCATCGTCATCCGCATGCAGCTCCGGCAGGCTGGAGATCAGGAAGTAGACCAAAAACTCATCCGGCAGGTCGGCGCCGGAGGCCGCCTGGTAGAAGCTGGCCGCCTTGGCCAGGCTCAGCCCGGTCAAAGCCGTCTCGACCGTCTCCCAGATGCTCATAAGGTCCCATCCGCCTTCAGCGAATCGCGCATTGCCTTCCGGATCTTGCGCTTATCCGCGTCCATCGTCGGGCGGACGTAGGGCTGCGCCGCCATGTTGGCCTTGCCGTACTCCTGGGCGTTGCCATAACGAGCTGTTTCGGCGTCTGCACCGATTAAGCCGACCTCGCCATAGACGAAATTGCCATCCTGCTGGACCGCCGTCTTGACCAGGTGCAATTCCAGGTTATGCGTGTCCTTGGGCACGCGCCTTACCATGCCCGCCAGGGCCACATCCTGCCCGGCATTGATAGCCCGCGCCGCCGAAGCATTCACGTCCGCGCCCGCTTCCGAGAGCCGAAGGAGCCATTCTTCAAGACCTTTGAAATCTATCCGCGCCCGTACGGTCATTACCCGGTCCTCATCTTGCGCACCTTCAGCTCCATATATTCGTGGCGCTCGAAGATATCGTCCACCGAGACGATCTCGTAGCGGTCGGAACCCTTGAGCACCGCCCAGGTCGGATCCAGGCCGGCGTAGTAGCGGATCAGCGCCGTAGCCGGGGCTTCCGCCTGGATGGACTGCGCCGCCCAGACTTCCGGCCCGTGGGCGTTGGTCCACTTCGCCCACACCGTGGCGATCGTCGACCAGGTGGGCGTCTGGAAGCCGCCCGTCCCGGAAGAGACGGTCCGGCTCTGCAGAGCGACTACCGTGCGCAGCTCGCCCGGGTTGGTGGTTTTTCCGCCCAGGTTCACACGGCCTCCGGAGGGACGATGTACGCCGTGTACCATTTCTCCGACAGATCGGCGCCGGAGACCTGGTGGAGGTAATCGTCGACGGTGATGACTGTTTCGAAGGCGGCCGCCTGGCTGCCGCTAGCGCCCACCCGGCCGGTCACCGACCCGACCGTATCGCCGATCTTGACCCCCGGCAGGGGTACGTATCCGGGGCCGCTCACACCCATGAAGGTGCGGTAGCGCAGCGCCTCTGCCCGGAGCTGCGCCAGGGCCGCCTGCAAGCCAAACCCCAGTGCTTCGCCGGCCGCCATGCCGCCGGGATCCTCGTGCCACCTCACCAGCAGCATGCGGGCCGCCGATTTCGCCAGCGGGTGGATCGTGCTGTCGCCGGTCCAATCCCGCCCGCTGGCGGTTTCGAGATACGCATCCACCTGGGGCAGCGTGTCCTGCATCAGCGGATCGTCTGTCTCACAGCGCAGCACATTGGCCGCCTCGATCACGGTCAGGATGTTGGCCAAAGGGACCTCCTAATCGCTTAGGCGATTATCCCAGCAAGATGGCGATGGACTCGGGCTTGACCGCCTTGACGCCCCAGGCCAGGCCAACTTCATAGGCAATTCGGCGGTACTGCCGGTACATGGCCACCTGGAACGAGATCCCGGTGTCCGGGTCGGTGATGGTGGTCACATCATCCGCCGCGTCGCCGCCCTCCGGCATGGCCGGCACGCGCATGACGAGCTGGATCGCCGAGCGGCTGAAGGCCAGGTTGGCCGCATAGGCGGCGCCCACGGCCACCGGGTCATTGTTAACCCACACCACCCGGATGCCGGGATTGGCCAACACGATATCCTGGTCGCCGCCGCCGGTCTGGCCGGTGGCCACAACATATTTGTTGGTGTCGCGGCCGGTCTTGGTGTTGGTCAGGATGTCGCCGGCCACCATCGTGCCGGTGCCGGTGTCCACGTGGACGGTCTTCGTGCCGATTGCATACCCGGCGGTCAGGTCCACCAGGTAGCCCGACCCGGTGCCCGCGGTGTGGGCCTTGACCTGGGCGCTCTCGCGGACGGCGAACCCCATCAGGTCCAGGAGCACCCCACGCCGCAAGAGCGAGTCGCTGCCGGCGGTATTGGCCTGCCACAGCTCGGTCAGCGTGCGCAGCGCAGCTCCTGCCGTGGTGTTGATCACCACCTGCAGGTCGCCGGTCGGCGCGCCGTTATCCTCCAGGATCTTGAGAAGCTGAGCAAGGAAAGCCAGCTTGTTGGTGCTATCGAACGGCGTCGTGCCGGCGGTGCCATACGCCCGGCTGGCGGCCACATACAGCGCCGCCAGGTCAGTCTCGACCTCGTTGACCAGCGTCCTCATCGCCTGGGCGAACTGGTCCCGCAGGATCGTGTTGTACAGGCTGGCCAGGCCGCGCTGCTCCTCGCCCTCCCAGTAGAAGCTGGCCGAGCGGCTTTTCGAGATTGTCATAGTGTCGGATCCCTGCGTGGTGGCCGAGGGGTCCGGGCCGGTGGCAGCCGGGGTGATGTTGCCGCCGGCAATCGCCGGCACGACGGGCCAGCGGATGGTCTGGTCTTTGGCCGCAGCCTCGCCGGAGGCGTCCAGTGTGACCGCGGGGATAAACCCGGCCAGCTCGCGTAGGACGATGTCCTTGGCGGCGAAGATGGTCGGGATCAGGTTGGTGAGTGTGTTAGCCATGTGCGGACCTCCTTAGTCCAATGGTTTCCAGATTTTCAGATCGTTGGCTGAGATTTCGTTTCGGCGTGCCGAAACGCCTCAGCTCGGGGAGGATCAGGCGATCCGCCTAATCCTCGAGACGGCCGCCGGAGCGGATGAAATTCGCCCGGTCCCCGAGCGGCATGCGCTCGTAGTCGGCGCGTTTGATGACCGTCGGCTGGCTGCCTTCGGCCAGCTCGGAGCGGGTAGTGGAAACGGGCACGAAGTTCTTTGCCACATCATTGGGCCGGTTGGCCCGCTGCATGGATTCGTAGAGCTCGATTGCCTTGGCATGCTTGCCTTGGGCCTCGTCCAGCGCGGGGCGCAATTCAAGCGCTTTAGCGGTGCTCTCGTCCGTTCCCTGGCGGAAGAGCGCGTCCAGCTCGCTGGCAATGCGCTGCACCTCCGCCTCCGCCGCATTCACGGCGTCGAAATAGGGTTTGAGATCAAGCATTGGATTTCTCCTTTCCTAAGATGGTATTGACTCGTTCGCGTAGGGTCTGCGCCTCGCGTTCTTCCTCTTCCGTCAGCCGCGGCTCGCTGGAAGGCGCGGCTTCCGGGAGATTCACAGGGTTCGAAGCGGCAGCCGATCGTCGCGGAACAGTAGTTCCGGCGGCTGCCTGCGGGTCGAATAAACGATTGACAGTCTCTTCCAGGGTGCCCACCCGGTCGGCCATGCCCAGCTCTACGGCCTGGCGGGCGCCGACCACGCGCCCCTCGCCAAAGCCGTTGCGCACGTCGTCCGGTGCGACTCCCCGGTTCCGGGCCACCGATTGGATAAACGCATCGTAAGCCTCGCTCACCCTGACCTGGATGGCTGCCCTGGCTTCCTCTGCCAGCGGCTCGTACGGGTTCCCCTCGACCTTGTATTTCCCCTGGCTGATCAGGGACACTTTGATCCCGTCCTCCTCCAGGGCTTTGCTCATGTCCTTGTGGACGGCGAACACGCCGATGGAACCCACCTTGCCCGATGGCGTTATGACTACTTCATCGGCGGCCGTCCCGATCCAATAGGCCGCTGAAGCCATCGTATGGTTGGCCACGGCGACGATCGGCTTTTGGCCGCGCGCCGCGTAGATTTGCCTGGAGAGCTCCTCGATGCCGTTGACCTGGCCGCCCGGGCTGTCCACGTCCAGCACGATGGCGCCGATCTCCGCATCGCCGACCAATTCCGCAAACTGGGCGCCGAAACGCTCGGCGCTGGTCGCCCCGGAGACATCCGTCATCATGTTGGCCCTGGGGAAAATGGTCCCGAACAGCGGCAAAATCGCTACGCTACGGGCGCCGCTTGCGGCTTCCGCCTTCACCTGGCGGTCTTTCGGGCGGCGCGCCCCGTGGATCCGGGCTTGCACTTCTTCCGCATCCAGCTTCTCCCCGGCCACGTGCCGGGCGACGATCTCCTCCAGGATGGCCAATTTATGGGGCAAAATCGCCCAGGGAGTCTCCACAAAAGCGTGCAAAATGTAAGAATATTTCATCCTAAGCCTCCTTGCTCTGGCTCATCCTGGCCTCCAATCGGTGTGATATTGCTGGCCATAAACAGGCGGTCAGCATTGGGTTCGGAGCTGGCGCTCATATCATCCTTCTCACGGGCTTCGTTGGGCGTCATCATCCCATTTTGGATGCGAACGGCCATCGCATCGCCTCGGGCCTTCGAGTCCATGCGCAGGAGCGATTCCCGGATGAATTTGAAATAGGTATTGGCCTGCTCGCCGGCCGAGAGCCAGCGGATGCGCGCCGCCTCCTCCCACGGCACCAGGTAGGCGTCCAGGGTGCCCTGCAAATATTCGATGTACTTCTGCTCGTTGGAGTTGTAGGCTTCTTTGCCCCGGTTGAGCATATGCTCCGGCAGCCCAAAGAAGTTACAGATGTCGCGGTCGTTGGCGTCGATCGACTCCAGGAACTGGGCATCCTTGAGCTGGATGTTGATCGGCTCGAATTTGGTGATCAGGTTGTCGAACACCGCCAGGCGGTAAGCGTTCTCCGACCCGCTTATCTGCGCCTCGTACTCGCCGCGCACCTTGGCCCGCGCCTCGCCGTTGAGCGTGCCTGCCATCTGGACGTAAGCCGCCGGCATGAGTCCCTGGGAATACAGCTTGGATTGCGTTTTGTGCGCCGCCAGTTGCCGCCCGAATGTCTGGCGGGCGAAGGTGATCACCCCGCGCCCGACAAAGCCGGTCGCATCCGGGTTGATCAGCAGGTGCAGGAGCTCGACGGCCGGGATATAGACCGGCGTCCCATTGGAAAACGTGTGCCGGTACCACAGGTTGCCTTCCAGGTCGAACACCGGCAGGGTGCGATCCGCCGGCAGGACCAGGAGCTGGCGCGGCCCGACGATGGGGTTCCACAAGTAGGCGTTGCCATAGAACAGCAGCCATTCGATAGCCGCCTTCTTGAATTGGAATGGCGTCCAGCCCCACAAATTCGGGCTGATCTGTAACAAGTAGGCCATATTGCGGGTGACCGCATCCGGCGCCACCTGCTGGATGCTGCGCCCGTCTCTGCGCATGACCTGCAGGGGCATCTTGGCCACGTCGTCCGAGATGATGTTTTTGGCCCGGTAGGCCGTGGCGATCGCCTGCGACCCGGCCACCGATACCCGCTCGCCCGCCTCGCTCGTATAGCCGTACGATGGCGCGTAATCCGGGCGCGGGTTGGCGTTCACATCTTCTTTCGGCTTCGGGTTGCCGCTCAACAGTTCAGTGAGGAGCATGTTTTACCTTCTCCAGTCCGATCATGACCGCCAGGCCAATCAGCATCAAGCCCGCGACGATCCAGGTAATAATAGCGCTCCACATCGACAGGCCGTAGAGCACGCAGCCGCCGCCCGCCAGGAGCAGCAGGTCTTCAAGATACAAGTAAAGTAGACGTTTCATATTTCCCAAATACGCTCACCAGCGGGCCGGACATGGCCACGAGCCGCTCCGGATGCGGGCAGAGGTTTCGTGCGTCTTCCACCCACGGGCGCAGGTGCATCTCCATCGGGTAGTGGAAGCATGGTACATCGGGGCCGTCGAACGGGTGGCAATAGAGGGTCCCACCCTGGTATAGGTCCATCCCACACAAAATCACCGGGTCGCATCCCATCCAAAGCGCGAACCAGGCCGCCGTGTTGGAGCTGTAGAACCCGGTCCATACATCGACATCGAAGAGCACATCGGAGGTAGGGTCCGGACTCACCCGGATAGCCTTCGCTTCACGAATGGCCGCCGCCAATTCGGGACCGTCTTCCGGCCGGTCGTTATAGACCATATAATCGGGCTGGCAGTGATAAAAAGCATGGTAATTCACGGCGATCAACAGGCAATGGGGGGGGAGCTTCGCCAAATCTGTTGGCAGGCTGGGCCCGCCGCCCAGCACAGCCGCCGCTCGCCCAACGAAATAATCTCGCAAAGTCGACATCTTCATCATGGATTCCGCTTTTCCAAAACGACGTTGACGTTTCCGTCCCGCGTCCAGCGCAGGTCCACGATCTTCCATGGCCTGGGCTGGTAGGTGAGATAGCGCCGGCAATCCGGGTCGAAGTGTTCGAAGGTGATCTCGTTGACCTGGTTGCAATGGGTGGGATCATGAATGAAACCATCCGAAGATCCATAAGGCGTCTCGATGTCGAGCCTGGCGCCCGGCTTCAATACCCGCCAGCATTCGTCCATGAATTCCAGGAACGGCCGGCGCGTGCCTGTCTCCGTCACGCACACGGGCGGGATATGCTCCACGATGTGCCAGGCTTTGGCCTGGTCCACACTATTGGCCTCTATCGGCCATGGGTGTACGTTCAAATCATGGATAACGTCAACTCCCGGCAGGCGCTGGATATCCATCCCAACCCAACCAGGGTCCTTATGATTCCCGCAACCAATATCCAATTTCATCAATCTACGCCCATCATCTCTTCGTAAAGTTCTCGGGTTCGCTCGCCGCCCGCAAACCTTTTGGCAATTGGCTCAAAAACAAAAGCCAATGCGAGGCCAGTATTGACCCCAGGTTCATCAAGCAAATCTTTGTAAATTTGCATATGTTTCTCAAAATGTCTTTGGGCTTCTTTCCATTGATCTTGTGTGATTTCAGTCTCATTCATTTCACATACCCCAATCTCCGCCCAGGATTCGGGCGCTCAGATCCAGGCTGCCCTGGTAATACCTGGCCCTGGCCATGGCGTTGATCCAGGCTGCCACCAGGTCGATGCGCTTTGTGCGGATCACGCTCTTGCCCTTGTGCTCCTTCACGAATTTTATGTAGCCCTGGCCGTTTCGAGCGATCGCTGTGTTGCCAAAGCACCAGCGCGCCACGGGATTGGGCTCGTGCGTCATGCGGCCCAGGAGCAATTTCCCCTGGATCAGCGCCGGCGCATCGCCCTCCGGAGGCCGCCCCTTGAGTAAAACCTCGGTCAGGTTCAACGGGTCGGTGAGCGACATAAACGTCTGCGGGATATCCACACAGGCCAGGCCGGCCTGCTCCAGCCGCTGCAGCAGCATGGTGGCCATGGCCCGGTCGGAGTCCAGCTCGATCACTTTGTAGAACTTCATCATCTCCAGGATGGCCGCCTCGATCTTGGTGTAATCGATCACGTCCCCTTCGGTAGGCGTGATCCACTTGCCGGCCGCCCACTGGTCGTAGGGCACGTGGTCGCGCTCGATGCGCTCCTTCATGCCCGCCTCCGGGATCCACGCCTGCCAGAATACCCGCCAGTCGAGCTGCTGGGCCTGCGGAGGGAAGACCGCGCACAAGGCCGACAGGTCGGTGGTGCTCGATAAGTCCAGTCCCAGGTAGCATTCCCGGCCCAGCATTTCCGAGCGGTCCCAGGTCCCGTTCGTTGCGTCGAATAAATCCACCGGCTGCCAGGTGGTCAGCTTGGTGGTGATCCACTGGTTCAGGTCCAGCCAGCGGAATAAGCGCTCGTTGGCCGGCTTGTTTTTCGCCGTGGCCGCCGCCTCGCGCATGGAGTCGAGCGACTTGGCCGTCCCAAGTGAGGGGTTTGCTTTAAACCAATTCACCTCGTTGTAGATATCGTTGCCCTCATAGTTGAAAACAACCACGTACCAGGTGGGATCGATGATCTCGCCGGATAGGATGCGCATCGCATAATCGTGCTGCTCCCAGCCGATAGAGACCCGGTCCGGATCGTCGCCGGCGGTGGTGATGATCCACCAGATTGGCTGGGTGCGCGCCGCCCCGGCTTCGAAGGTCATTACGTCCCATAGATCTCGGTTAGGCTGGGCGTGCAGCTCGTCGAAGGCGCATGCGCTGAGGTTCAAGCCGTGCTTGGTGTAGGCTTCGGCGGAGAGCGCCTGATAGATCGATCCGGAGACTTTATCCACGATGGTCTTGGCCGAATCGGTTACTTTTGCCCGCTTGGCCAGCGCCGGCGTCAGCCCGATCATGTCCTTGGCCACCTTGTAAATGATCCCGGCCTGCTTTTTGTCCGCTGCGCAGCCGTAGATCTCCCCGGCCTTCTCCCCATCGGCGAATGTGTGATACAGGGTAGCGCCTGCGACTAGCTCGCTTTTCCCGTTTTTCTTGGGAATCTCGATGTAGACGTAACGGTATTGGCGGGTGCCGTCTTCCTTGAGCGTGCCATATACATCCCGAACGATCTGGCGCTCCCAGGGCAGGAGCAGGAACGGCTGCCCATAGAACCGGCCTTTGGTATGCTTCAGGCTCTCATAGAACTTAATAGCCCGCTGGGACCGCGCTTCGCTAAACATGGCCACCACCATGATCAGGACCAGCAGGGAGGAGAGGGCTCTCTTCATGCATGCCCTTCCCCGTTCACGAAATCGGTGACATCGTCGAGGAGCTGCTCCAGCTCATCCGGAGGCGGCTCTTGCTCCTTCTTGGCCGGCGCCGTCCCCGCCCGGGCGCGCGGGGTGAGATATAAGGACTGGCTGTACTTATGCAAGAGATCTCGCTTGCGGTCCGCCCGGCCGTCCAGCCTCAACACCGCATCGAACGCGCCCACCACCTGGACTGCCATCAGCACCGCATCGTCGAATTGGCCTGCCTCGACCAGCTTCTCGTGCGCCTTCGCCAGGAGCAGCCAGGCAGCGTAGGCGGTTTTCCGCATGGTGTCTATCTCGGCGAGCTGCTCGACCAGCATGCAGTAATTGAGCAGCAGCTCCTGGTCCAGCCGGGTCACCACCTCGCCCTCGAGGCCTGCGTAGGTGCGCATCATGCGCCGCCAGGCAGCCTGAGCGATCTCATGGCCATCCAGGCGCGCCGGCGCAGCCATCGGCAAGCTGCGCTCGGGCCGCAACTGCGACTCTCGCTCGGACCGCTGGGCCTTTTCGGCTGCGGTCTCGTGGCGTTGGATGAGGGAAGATGGCTTTCTGGCTGGCATAGGACCCTTAATTAACCGGATTCTCCACATTGGGAAATTTTTTCGTGCGGAAG
>Ga0209641_10000956_pt1 | contig 26326 bp, 24 predicted proteins | sample RifCSP16_1_FD_184022 | JGI IMG/M metagenome (GOLD analysis project Ga0209641, IMG submission 184022) | Soil microbial communities from Rifle, Colorado - Rifle CSP2_sed 16_1 (SPAdes) (version 2) | ecosystem: Environmental > Terrestrial > Deep subsurface > Rock core/Sediment | place: Rifle... | reverse complement strand
GTTTACCAGAATTATTCATGATAAATCCCTCTGCCTCCAAGCCAATACCAAATTTTTGTAATTTATTCATAATAATGAAATCAATATTAAAAAAGCCTCTCCAAAGGTGGAAAGGCATCAAAGCGGTTCAAAAATTACTAATTTAAATCACCAACAAAAATGGCCTTTCCATATATGCAATTTGCACCACCAATGAATGATAAAGAAATCTTGTGCCCTCATATAATCTCACTGAATCAAAAACACCCACATCATACATTTACAAGTCCAGTGAGGCAACGTAAACATTGATCCCTTCTAAAGTTGTAAAAGGCTAATGTCTCACATATAGTAATTTTGAAATACACTCCAGACATGAAACACATGATTGAATCTGCGGGACATATTATGAAAACCAATGTACCAACGACTGTCGTTGGCACACATATTGGTGATGTGGAAAAAATGTTACTTCAAAAAACTAACGAATTTGAATCAATCAGCTACGTGTATATTTTGGACTATGAGCAAAAACTCAAAGGAGTTTTATCCGTGAAAGAAATCTTCCGCCAACCGAAGGATAGACTTGTAGATAAATTAATGAACAAAAAACTTGTTACAGTTCATGCTCATACCGACCAAGAAAGAGTTGTGTATACTGCCATCAAACACAATATCAAAGCTGTCCCGGTTATTGATAAAAATGGTGTTTTTCTTGGAGCTGTACTCAGTGACAAAGTTCTCAATGTTCTTTACCAAGAGGCTCATGAGGATTTGCTGAAACGTGCAGGTATACATAAGGCAGAAGCGAATTATGACAATGTCTTAAAAATACCATTATGGCGTGCCCTTAGGCACCGTTTGCCCTGGTTATTCATAGGTTTGTTGGGAGGCATACTCGCAGCACAAATCATCGGTCAATTTCAAGCAACATTGGAAGAAAATATCATATTAGCGTCATTTATCCCACTCATTGTCTATATGGCAGATGCCATCAGAACACAAATGGAAACCTTTATCATTCGTGACTTGGCTATAGATCCCATGCTTAACTTCGGCAAGTATGTCGTTCGCCAATTATCAGTGTTGATGCTTATTAGTTTAATAGTAAGCGGGGCAATCTTTGTCAGCATTTATTTGTTTCAACGCGATATAAAGATATCTATGATACTAGGAAGTGCACTATTTATTGCAATCTCCTCATCGTTCTTTACTGGTTTACTTATTCCTTATTTTTTGGAAAGACTCAAATTCGACCCAGCCAATGCCAGTGGACCAGTTGCCACCATCATTCAGGATCTATTAAGCGTCACGATTTATTTCTTAGTAGCATCGCAATTACTTTAAGAGACTGTACTAATTGGGAAAACTAAAACTCTTGATTGATTCTTCCAAATCGCTAACAGACACTGACTCTTCACCGAGAGCAGTGATTGTGTAAATAAGACCTTTACCAGTCACCATGGCCTGACGGAAAAATGTTTTTTTATTATCCGTACCAGTTCTCTCATACTTCCATAACGTCGTATCCTGATTATTTACTTTTACACGATCAGTTTGAAAATTCAGATTGACACTCGTGTTTTTGAGAGTCTCTTCATTTGCCTTTTGCAGAGCAGCAAAATCTTCATTGTTTAATGGCTGTACAGTAACAGTCAGAGTACCATCGACACGTTTCAGATTGCGATCGGCATGAGAAATAGTGATAAGCACAGCTTTATCCACAGTACTCACCGTCCACCCTTGAGGATACCGAATACTAAACCCTTGACCTTCATAGAGAGATAACGTCTGTCCACATGCTACCAGAAGGACACTAAGAATGATCGCACAAGCTAAACGAAAAAAATATTTCATATATATAGTTAACTAAAATTTACCTAAGCATCACAAAATCTCTACATCAATAATCTTATACTTGTATGTAAGATAAATATAGAAAATATAAATCAAAAGCAAACTCATGACGAACCAGAAAATCTCGATATATGGAAAGGCAAAAAATAATCCAGCAAGCAGTATCAAGGCAACCAAATCCACAACCATATTGCGCTCCAATTCATTTTCCATATAGGTCATAAGTTTTTTATCCTTTGTTTTCCAGCGACCTAAAAAACGAAATATCAACGCCCAAACAATGTCAGCTACAAAAATCAGCATCAAAAAAGATAATGCAGCATAAAATTTACCATCTTTCATTTTCAAAATAAAAAATTCAAGAAGGATAATCAATATTACGCCTATGATCGTGTTTACTGTTGAACGGGAGATCTCTTCTCCATAACAATCATCAGCAGATTTATATTCAAACCACCAGTGTATAACAACAATCAGACTAAAAACATAGAGAACAAAATGTAGAGGATCTGTAATATCAAGAAAGGAATCCAAATTAAAAAAAAGTATGAGCCCGTACAAACTGTCAAAAAGAACCATGGGAAAATCTATCTGATGTGAAAGATTATGAGGGGGGATTTTTTTGCTCATACGTTAATTAAAAAGTCACACACATAATAGCATTTGACATTTCCATGGCAATTTCTTAGCTTGTTGTCGTTCCATTACCAATATATTTGCGGGAATAGCTCAGTTGGTAGAGCGTCTCCTTGCCAAGGAGAAGGTCGCGAGTTCGAGTCTCGTTTCCCGCTCCACAAACCACTCGCGGAGTTTATCCTGAGCAAAGCCGAAGGGCTCGGATTTGTGGCGCTGCCACAATTTACTCTTGTTAAGAGAAAATCACTGGTTTGTGCCGTGAACTCGACGTCAGGAGTAGTTCATGGCAAACTTCGCTCAGGTACTTGGCGGGCCATTTTGTCATATATGTTAAATATTGAAGATAGAAAAATTGATCAGCAAATCCTGGATGCACCGATGTTTACCAAAGTGTTGCTGGAAGATATAGCTCTGGCGAGTCATCGTATTTTAATCCGCAGTTTTCTGGTTCGAAACGATATCGTCGGTCAGCGAACTGCCATGGCACTTCGTACGGCCGCAGAAAGGGGAGTGAAAGTATTGATCATCAAAGACCGTGCCGGAGCCATGTATGAGTATTCCGAGGAAAATGGCCAGAGTTTTTTCCATGATGAGCCTGACAAAGATGACTGGACCGACATTCATTCATTACGATCACTTCACATACAGGGCAGATTCTTAAGAAGATTTTATGGACTCGAACCGACGTCACTGAAGAAAAATCCTCACAAAGGTCTACTCTGTCACAAAAACATTGTTACCATTGACGATTATAAGATCAATGATCATTCAAAGGTGATTCTCATCGATAATGAAATCGCGTATTCCGGTGGTATAAATTTTGGTCAAGAGTTTGACGCACCCAAAGGCTGGTTGGACTTTATGTTGAGAATTCAAGACAAAGAAATAGCCCCAAAACTGGCAAAACTCGATGAAACACAATTACTCGATAAAGAACTTCTCAATTTTATTAAAAAAACCCGACAGCACATCACAGTTATTATGGCTTATCTGGGCAATCCCGTATATCTGAATGCCTTAACTGGTCTCGTAAACAGTGGCCGGTCACTGCATCTTATTACCTCCAAATGTCCGGACAGTAATCGCTTTAGCAATGATGTGTTTTTACGAAAACTCACGACCGGAATCAACGGCAACCGGCAAAGATTAAAAATCAGTTTAAGGGATGGAATGGTCCATGCCAAAGCCCTCTCACGAGACCATGAAAAAGTACGAATTGGCTCTCAGAATATGGCTTTTGCTGACGATGTTTACGGTGAATCTGTGGTAGAAACCAATCATCCACAGGCAATACAAACAATTGCGCAAGTTGCAGAGGATAATACTAAAAAAGATATTGTTTTAGCCGGCAAGGATTTAGAGAGTATATATGAGCTATGTCCACGTATTCACATCATTCCCGCCCATATTGAAGAGACAGGTAAATCACTCAAACTCTGGGCTGAAAGAAAATATCGCCAAGAAATCGCAAAAGCTCGCAATAAATGTACCGAAGCAATAAAGGGATTTCTTCTCTAGCTTATCCAACCCAATAATTGAGTGAGTGGATAACGAGAAAAAATATTTGCATCATAAACAATGGAATAATCACGTAAGGTGATTTATTTTTGAAAATCAAAGCAAGGATAATAAATATCGGGAAAACCACAACGAGATATCGTGTATATGCCATAAAATTTCCTAAGAGTGCAGGAACTAACCCCATGACCAAGGCATAGTAAAAAAAAATCTTATCTGCATTTTTATATATCCCAAACAGGCTAGCTAAAAACCCTGCAAAAAATAAGCGATCAATTATACTCGTCGTATAATTATGCAAGGTAAGCGTAATCTCTATAAAGTTTCTTTTAAACCAAAGGAGGGGATGGAGAAGGTTTTGTAGAGAATTCCCTGCCACATAATATTTTTGTGCCAAAAATCCTGACCAGGGAGAACCAGTAGACGTGTACATACAAAAAAAGTAGATACCAAAGCCAAATAAGGTACTTAGAAGTAATGGGAAATTATTTTGAATATCTTTAGGGAATTTGCTTTTACTAGGAATTATCATGGACAAAAAGAGCGGAACAACTAACAAAATACCGAGTGGACGAGTGAGTGGTATAAGGAGAGCACAGGCTGCAGCAAATGTTGTCTCTCTTTTCAACCAGAAGTAGAAAAAGGCTGTTACGAGCATCAAAAATAACGACTCACTATACATCAGACTAAAGAAGAAACTGGTAGGAAATGCCAAGCTAAAAAGTCCAGCATAAAAAGCAATTTTAGAATTATAGAGTTCTTCGACGAGAAAATATAAAAAAATCAGCATCACAAAAGTGAAAACAGTGGTCAATAAAAAACCTGACACAATTGGATTGTGTACAATGGCATTGAGTAAACTTATGAGCCAAGGGAAAAGCGGGAAAAACACATCACTCGGCAAATCAGGACTATAACCATTTTCAGACAAAAACTCATAGTGACGTGCATCCCAGGTTTGAAAACTCAAATGTGCTCCCGAAGATTTGTCAGGTAAATAAGAAAAATCATTTTTATAGCAATCATAACAAAAAGGCAGAAAGTATCCGGATAAGTATATGATTAGAAAAATTGTCAGCTTAATGACCAGAGCGATAAGCAAGAGTTGCTTGAGAAGCGGTTTAGCAGACAGATCTAACATGAGATCATATATTACCTTACATTTCTTGGTGGGACTGCCGGGATTTGAACCCGGGACCGTTTGCTTAAGAGGCAACTGCTCTACCAACTGAGCTACAATCCCAAACCTTGGGAATAATAATTGAAAATTGAAAATTATCAATTAACAGGAATGTAATCTGCCACGATAATTATTGTGTGGCTAGCCACTTTTCGCAGTCCATGGCGGCTTTACATCCATCAGCGGCAGCAGTCACAGCTTGGCGATAGATATAATCTTCAATATCTCCAGCGATGAAAATCCCTGGAATATGTGACATGGTTTTTTCTTTTGCATGGAGATAACCCGCCTCATTCATATCGAGTTTCCCTTTCACAAAACCAGAATTAGGATTGTAACCAATGGCTACAAAGAGACCATCAATAGTCATTTCTTGTTTTTCACCTGTATTCACATCTTGGATTTCAATTTTTTCTAGACGCTTATCACCTGAAAACTTGGTGACTGCTGAGTTCCAAATCACTTTAATTTTGGGATCTTCAAGTACACGCTTTTGCATAATCTTACTCGCGCGAAATTCTCCACGACGATGAATAATAGTGACAGAATTGGCTAGCTTTGCCAGATAATGTGACTCCTCCATGGCACTATCTCCACCACCAACCACCACAACATTTTTGCCACGATAAAAGAATCCATCACAGGTAGCACAGGTGTGATAACCGCGGCCAACATATTTTTGCTCATCTGGTAAGCCTAGATACTTTGCTGAAGCTCCCGAAGCGATGATGATTGCATCAACTTCATGCTTGCCACTGTCTGTGGTAACAACAAATGGTCGTTTTTCTATATCTATATCTACTGCATTCTCATAGAGAAGTTTGGCGCCAAATTTCTCAGCTTGTTTCTGCATATTGATCATCAAATCAGGACCATTGATGCCATCAGGGAAACCGGGAAAGTTTTCTACAACACTAGTCGTAGTCAGCTGTCCACCCGGCTGAGGGCCAGCCAATACAGTTACATCCAGAGACGCACGACCGGCATAGAGGGCGGCTGTATAGCCTGCAGGACCGGAACCGATGATAATAACTTTATGTTTTTCCATAGAATAATGTATTGCTAGTATTTTATACACAAAAACAAACTTGAGTAATAGTGTGAAATTCTTTATCTTGTTTTGGCATATTTACTTTCATGGACAGCTCTGACTCTCTCGTTAAGTGGTTACTTACTGGTGTCATTAGCATCATTATTGGCGTATTGGCCTTCGGTGGGTTCTTTATGTTTCGAACCACTCAGGCCCTTTTACAGGCTGTATCTGACCCCACATCTCTTGTGCAACATCTGGTTACCGAAGATACCAAAACTGACGAAAAAGACTGCACGAATATTTTGGTATTGGGCGGGGGAGGAAAGGAATATGACGATGGATCGGAGTTGGTTGACAGTATAATGGTTGCCAGTCTTTGCCGTGATCCAGCAAAATTGGTCTTCGTTTCTATTCCTCGTGATTTGGTTTTGAAATTGGACGATTTTGGCTATCGTAAAGTAAATACCCTGTATATCTTAGCAAAACATCAATTGGGCGAGGAACATGCTTTTGACTTGATGTGGGAAGCAGCAGAGAAAATCACCAATTTGCCCATACATTATTATGCATATGTGGATTTCAGAGGCTTTGTAGATATTTTTGACGCACTTACAGGATCGGGAGGACTCATGGTTGATGTAGATCCGGGATTTGTCGATCGCGAGTTTCCAGGACCAAATTATTCATATAGAACTGTACGATTTGAACAAGGTCTACAAAGTATGGATGGTGAAAAAGCGTTGCAATATGTCCGCTCACGTCATGGAGTAAGCCTCGATGAAAATATCAGTGTGGCTTCTGATTTTGACCGTTCCCGTCGTCAACAGCAAATTATCAGTTTACTCAAAGACAAGCTCAAAGATCTTTTGATTGGGAATGATCCAAGTGCATTAGTCGACACCGCAGTTGCGTTACAAAAGAATTATTCTACGAATATGACTTTCCAAGATATACTGCTACTCGCTGCTCTTTGGAAAAAGGTCGATATCGATCATGTCTACAATATTGTTCTCAAAGAAGGACCAGGAGAATTGCTTTATGTTCCTAGTCAGGAAGTGCGAAATCAACTTTTCAACGGCGGTTGGATACTTCGACCTGATGGTGACGATTTCAATACTATCCACAAATATATTGAGCGTGTGCTAAAAAATCCAGAAATAGCTCTACGAGGCACTGTTCCTATCGAAGTACTTAATGGCACCAAGATACCAGGCTTGGCTGGCAAAATAGCCAATACACTGATGCAAGAAGGCATTACGGTATATCCGCAATATGGTATTCGAAATACCTACAGCAAGAAACAATATGAGGGAACTGTACTTATTGATCGCTCTCAGGGACAAAACCTGGAATTATTGAAAGAAATTCAGAGAATTTTAGGCAAAGGAGAGATCATTGCTGAGACCACTGAACCCCAGGCTTATACTATGGTCGGTGTCACGGTTATTTTGGGCAATGATTACGAAGAAGCTTCCCAGGAGAATATTAATTCCGCAAATATCGATATCGAAGACTACTGGCTAAAACAGCGAACAAATTCGGGAGCTACTAACTAGACAGCATGTTCAAAAGATTTTGGGGAATCGTTAAAATGCAAATCGCAATAACCTTTGCCTATAGAGGAACCATTTTCTTTTGGATATTTCTTCATGTCATGAATTTTGCTGTAATGTTTTTCTTTTGGACAGCCGTGTTTAGTGATCATACAATTGTACAGGGCTTTACCATGGAGCAAATGCTGCAATATGTCTTGATCACAAGCATCATCCGAGAATTTGTTATGGTGGCACCAGAATATGCAGTAAATGGCGATATCAATCATGGGAAATTATCTACATATCTCTTACGACCACTGTCATATCCTTTTTTCATTCTAGCAAGTAGCTCACTATGGCATGTGCTCCAGATGACGATTGGGCTTGCAGTGTATCTGATTATTGCTTTCTTTTTCTTACCTGATTTGCACTTTTCCTTATCATGGGTTTCACTACTTCAAGTTGTTCCCTTGATTATTTTGGGTCATATTTTTTGCAATTTGCTCTCTATTACACTTGGATACATTGCATTTTGGCTTCAACAAGCTTCAGCATTTTTCTATTATAAAGATATTCTGATCCTCCTGACATCGGGACTTTTTTTTCCAAAGGATCTCATGCCATCATGGTTTCAGGGAGTGATGAATATCTTGCCTTTTTATTCTTTCATAGGACTCCCAGCAGAAATCTTGACTCAGAGAATACAGAATATTTCTGTGTTACCGTACATCACACACCTATCAATTTGGATACTTGTCATATTTACACTCCAGATCTTCGTTTGGAAGAGGGGAGTAAGGACATATGAAGCTGTAGGTAATTAGCCGTTGGAAGCGCTTTCCTCCGCAAAAGCAGCTTCTAGATCCTGAGTAAATCCCTGGGGGATCAAACCGATTTCCGGAAAAATTTCAGGGGGAAAGACATAATTGAGCACATTTGTCTCGATGACTCTCTTGTCTTCGTAATTGCGATGGGCAGCATCATCATCAGGTGATTCGTTCATCAACTTAGTGGTCAATGTCTGAATTTGCACTTCGATTGGCATGATGATACTTCTCACTTCTTTAGCAAAAATCATCTTATTTACTTTGAAACGTTTGGAACTTACTGCATTTTCTCTTTCTTTTTCAGTGATCAAATCATCTTCTTCCTGAAAATTTTTCACATGCCAGACATCACATAAATAGAGCTGTAAATCACTTACTGCATGAGATAATAATTCTCTTTGCTCATCCGGTGATGGTTCGCGATTATGTTTGGTCACAAAGGTATCGCACAAATCCTTCTCATCGATAACAAATTCAAATGCCACACGATCTTGAATATTTTTGTGATTGAATGAACCACCTTTCTTGAGATATTTCAATACCAAAGACTCGGGAGATTTGCAACGACTTCTAATTAAAAAAGAAAAGCCATCAGGGAACAGCGTTCTTTCTTCACCATCAAAGATGGTAACCACAGTTTCATTTTCTATGTTCTGTTTCTCAAGAACACTCGACACAAGTCTTGGGGAAAATTTTAATTTATATAATCCCATCACACGTCGATTAAACACCTCATCCTGTTTTTCGCTCATATTCCCTCTATGGTCCATGAAAATATGACGAATTTCACTGCCTTTACGTCCTTCCGTTGCGTCTGTGGCATAAAAATTCAGAAGATTTTGTAAACGTCTTGCTGTTTCCGGTGCGTTCAAATAGTCAGGATCTTCATGAATGAAGTAAAACAGCTGAGTAAAATAAAGAATGAGTTGGGCAAAGTAACGACGCTCTTTACCTATACGATATGTGCCTTTGTAAAAAAGGATTTCTGCCAAATCAAAAATTCTTTTGTGAGTAAGATCTGATGGTATATCAAGGAGTAGTACAGTCTTGTGCCCCTTTTTTACTTGATACTCTCGCACTTTGTCCGTGACCTTTTTTAAGAATGCAACCGCTTCATCCATACGCCTTTGAAGGCGATTTTCTGTATGTTTTACATTTTCATCCTTCCGCGGAAACAGGAGTAAAGAAAGCATACGCTCATTGGCATTGTCGAATCTTTCTTGAAAAAGACGAACAAGTGAGTGAAATTCACGTCTTTTCCGATGCAAGGTTAAACTCTCTTCGCTTCTTATCAGAGATGCAAAAAGCACATTTTCATTTTCATTCATGTACTTGGTCAAATCTTCTGTTGTTCGAATAGCTTCACTGTTAAACGCCTTCTGTATGTGTGCGGGAAGTGATATATCTGGATATTTCTCGGCAAATGCTTGGTGAAATTCTTTTATGGACTCATCTACAATAGTATTATATGCAATTTCAATTTGATCGAGATTTATACTGTTGATCTCAAGTCGTCGTGTCTTTGCCTCCTTGAGTGTTTGCTCAATTTTCTTACGATAGTGAGGTTTCAATGTTCTGCGCGCACGATCATCCAATCTTTCTTTACTACCATGTTCAAGATAATCCAATATTCCCGAAGTAAAACGTGCTAGTCCTCTATTTGTTGGATCAAAAGGAATAAGCCCCGTCGGCCAATAATTTTTCGCAGGATCAATCAGATGTTCTGTAACATTCGGAACCGTTTTTTTACCATTACCGCTATTATTTCTCATGAAAGTTTATGATAGAGTAAAAAAAACGATAGTATGTGGAAAGCCACTTTTGCCCTTATTCGCGCTAGTTTTACTCGAGATATGATGTATCGTACCAATTTCTGGACTGCGGTTTTTTCACGTTTGGGATTCATAATTTTTACACTTTTTTGGTATGATATTATGTATTCTTCTATACTTTCTGTCAAGGGTTGGGATTATGCTCATGGACTCTTCTTTCTCGCCACCTTCCAGCTCATAGAGACACTCACTGTTGCTTTCTTTTCGAGCAGCTTTGACAGCTGGCATCAGCATATCAATTATGGCACTTTGGATACAATGCTCATTAAACCCGTAGATACACAATTAATCCTGTCACTCAACGCTATATCTTTTCCGCACTTACTGACAATCCTTGCCCCACTGACATTGCTCATTATTGTCAGCATACAAAATCACTTCTTTCTTTCACTGACCAGCATAATTGCCTTTGCTGTCGGCATTTGCTTGGCTGTGATTGTTTTTTATTCAGTTTGGCTGATTCTGATGACTTTTCTCTTTTGGCTCATCGGTATTCAGCACTGGCCTCGCATATTTAATAGCTTAACGGGATTGTTACAAGTGCCTCCGGTGATTTATGAAGGCACCATCAAATTTGTGTTTTACTTTGTCATTCCTATCTTTGCGGCAGTCATGCTTCCTCTCCAAATTGCTTGGGAAAATTCGCTAATCCCCCTTGGGTGGCTTGCAGTAGCAGCATGTGTGTTATTCTTGATTGCACGATATTTCTTTTATTTTGGCTTACGATTTTATAGCAGCGCAAGTAGTTAAAATGAGCAGAAATGTGTTATAATTGAGGGAAATCAATACACATGCAAAAATCCCTCATTTCAGTGACTGTCGCTTTGATCGTAGCTCTTGTGCTCGAATGGCCTCTTACTTCGGCAGGTAACTCTTTCGAACAAAAAGTAGCTGAAGCTAGTAACGCTTTACGTTTTGATCATATTCCACATGAATTGGTGCTCACGGTCCAAAACCCGGAAAAAGAAACACTCAAGAAAGTATTGGTTAATCTTACACAGGATTATGACTTGGAGCATATCGAAGATCTTGGTAGTCCCGACCATGACACATTTGCATTAACTTTCGCGACTGATCAAGAACTTGCTTTTGTCATGGCAAGTGAAACATCTGATTTTGTACTTGAACCGAATTATATCGTTCATGCAGCAGCCTTACCAACAGACACCCACTATACATCCGAGCAATGGTATTTGAAGAATACCGGCCAAAGTTATCATACGAGCAGTGCTTCCACGACACAGGGGGCAGTAGATATGGACATAAATTGGCAGCCTGTTTTTGAAAATAGTGCTCTGCGAGGAAGTGGTGTCACCGTTGCGGTCATCGATAGCGGAGTAAACAGTAATCATCCCGATCTTCAGGGGAGTCTGTGGGTGAATCCTTTTGAAAAGGGAGATGGAATAGACAATGACGGGAATGGACTTATTGATGATATCAATGGTTGGAATTTTATCGATGAAAACAATCAATTGGTCGATGGACTCGGACATGGAACCAACGCTACGGGCATCATTGCCTCCGTTGCTAACACAAAGGGAGTCATTGGAATTGCATCACAAGCAAAGGTCATGACACTCAAAGTTTTGAACAGTATGGGCAATGGTTCAACTGCCGATGTAGTACAAGCTATCAATTATGCCGTCTTCAAGGGAGCGAAAGTGATTAATATGAGTTTTGGTGGACCGGGAGCAAGTACGACTGCGGTCACACAAGCATGCACCAATGCTGTTACTCTGGGAGTCACGCTAGTTGCTGCTGCAGGAAACAGCAATCAAGACATTGATGCCAGCAATTTTGGTCCTGCGAATTTACCGACAGTCATCGCTGTTGGAAGTATCGATAGTCAAGGAAATAAAGCCTCATTTTCAAATACCGGGACAAAATTAGAATTGGTGACACCTGGAGCTTTTATTCTCTCTCCGAGAGCCGGCAGTAGTAGTGAATTGCCACAAAATATTCTGAGTGACGGTTCAGTATTACCTGATGGTTATATCATTCGAAGTGGAACCAGTTTCTCAACACCCATGGTAGCCGCAGCTGCAGCGTTACTGCTCGAACAAAACCCCGCTCTTTCTGTGAATGATATACGTACTCGTTTACAACAAACTGCCAGAGATCTTGGATCGGTTGGGAAAGACACGCAATTTGGTTATGGACTACTCAATGTTGCAGCAGCACTCAATGTACCCACCATTATCAATCTGCCACCACAGATTATCAGTGCTAGCTTTGGCACAAATCCCATTCAAAATAATGGAGCGAGTAGTACGTCCCTGACCGTAGTGGTCTCTGATCCGAACGGTTTACAAGATATCACTTCTGTTACAGCAAATTTGACTAGTATGGGTGCAGGAATAGTTTCTTTGATCAATCAGAGCAATGGAATATTTGTTTCATCACCATTTACCACTACCGTAACTGCTGGAACGTATACGATTGGAGTCACCGCTACTGATAGTCAAAATCAAATTGCAAGTACGACAGTATCGCTACAGGTAACTGCAGTACCGTCACAGGTAAATATCGCAAGTCCTACTCCAGATACCACGTACCAAACAACAGAAAGTTCAATTATTCTCTCTGGAACAGCATCGGGTCCGGTCGCAAAAATAATCATCAATGACACCATTGTCAGTGATTTTATTTTGGGAAATACCAGCTGGAACCAAGCACTTAATATCTCCGATGGGACAACAGTCTACAATGTAAATGGCTACAACAGCACCAATCAACTTGTCGCCTCAGATAGCATTGTCATAACCAAAACAGCACAAACGATTTCACCAACTCCAACATCGACCACAAGCACAAGTACTTCCAAAAAGAAAAAACGAAAACGTCATCGCAGCTCATCGCCACCTCTCATTATTGAAGCACAACAAGCTATCGACTTTATTGATGTTGATAGTAGTCACTTTGCCTATAATAAAATAAAAGATCTTGCTACCAAGGGTGCAGTATCTGGATATATGACAAGTGCCGGTACGTACTTTTTCCCAAACAATGCCATCACACGCGGAGAATTCTTAAAAATAGCAATGCGAGATGCTGGACTGACTCAAGATTCATGTATAGCTGCTATCACTCATTTTACTGATATTCATGATAGTCCGTTTAAGAATGATATCACCTGTGCTATTGCATATGGGGTATTTGCAGATAGTGAGGGAAACTTTTTTCCAAATCGTTCGATCACCAGAGGAGATGCCGTTATGTGGTTAGCTCGCATTCGTGGACTTGACCTTATGGCACTCGCAAGTATGTTCCCCGACGTAAGAGATCCCATTCTCAGTTCATATGTGGAATCAGCACGACTGGCGGGATGGTTAGAAGGGAATAATGGCTTATTCTACCCAACAAACAATCTCACTCGCGCGGAAGCAGCGAAGCTTATTGTCAATTCTCGTCTTTAGGCTATTCTGGAGCAGAATTGAATATGCTCTGTGGATCTTATTGTAGTTTCGCATTTATCAAAGGAGTTTCCGGTCTTTCACAAAGAACCAGGCATTATTGGTTCTTTGCGCTCTCTTTTTTACCGTCGTAAGGAAATCAAAAAAGCTGTTTCGGATGTTTCTTTCGAAATTAAGAAGGGGAGTATTACAGGCTTACTTGGCCCAAATGGCTCAGGAAAAACAACTCTCATGAAAATGCTTACTGGAATACTTACACCAACTGGGGGAACAGCCGAAGTCAAAAATCACATTCCATGGCAAAGGAAAAAAGACTTTCTCAAGCAAATTACATTGGTAATGGGGCAGCGTAGTCAATTATGGTGGGATTTGCCCGCGTATGATACTTTTCAATTTTTTGAAGCAATTTTTGATATCGACCATTCTACATTTCTAAAAAGGGTAGAGGCTCTCAGCACTATGCTTGATGTGCAAGACCTGCTCAAAATACCAGTCCGTAAATTATCTCTTGGCCAGAGAATGCGTTGTGAATTGATCGCTTCACTTATTCATGAACCAAAGATCGTATTTCTTGATGAACCTACAATCGGACTCGATGTCGTTTCCCAGAAAATTATTCGTGATTTTCTTAAATCCTACAATGATAAGCATGCGGCCACGATATTGCTTACCTCACATAATATGAATGACATCGAACAATTATGTGATCACGTTGTTGTTGTGAGCCATGGCAAGGTTATTTTTGATGGTCAGGTCAAAGAATTGAGCCGTACATATGGTAATGAAAGAATAATTATCTTGCATTTGAGCAATGCTCAGAAATTACCATCACTTCCTCCCGAGTGTAAGGTAATAAAGGAAAAAGGCCTTGTAGTAGAGATTGCAGTGCCATACAATGCGGTAGCTAAAGTCACTAATGAATTGCTCAGTTCCCTTGCTATTGAAAGCTTGACAATTCAAGAACCAGATCTCGACGAAATTATGCGTCAGTTCTTCCTTACCACCTAATCAATTTTTGTGAGCAATAAAAAATTCCTTACTCCTCAAAGTGAAGACTTTTCCCAATGGTATTTAGATATTGTTGATAAGGCTGAATTAGCTGATTATTCTGCGGTAAAAGGCTGTATGATCATCAGACCATATGGATATCGCATATGGGAACTCATGCAACAGGACTTGGACCATCGCATCAAAGAAGCTGGCGTACAAAATGCGTATTTCCCATTATTCATCCCTGAGAGTTTTCTTACAAAGGAAAAAGATCATGTAGAGGGTTTCGCACCAGAAGTGGCTGTAGTCACCCATGCTGGCGGCAAAAAATTAGAAGAAGCCTTGATCGTTCGTCCCACATCCGAAACGATTATGTATGATACCTATTCGAAGTGGATTGAGAGTTATCGTGATTTACCTTTGCTGATCAACCAATGGGCCAATGTAGTCCGCTGGGAAATGAGAACCAGGCCTTTTTTACGGACGACTGAATTTTTATGGCAAGAAGGACATACGGTCCATGCTACCAAAGAAGAAGCTGACGTTGAAACCCTTCGTGCTCTCACTATGTATGCTGATTTTGCTCGAGACATGTTGGCCTTGCCTGTACTCAAAGGGTACAAATCCGAGAAGGAAAAATTTCGGGGTGCACTCTATACAACATGCATTGAAGCACTTGCAAAAGATGGCAAGTCGATTCAATTTGGGACTTCGCATAATTTGGGCCAGAATTTTGCCAAACCGTTTAATATTTCTTTCTTGGATAAGGACGGTGAACGTAAAATTCCTTGGCAAACTAGTTGGGGAGTATCTACCAGAATGATTGGTGCATTGATCGTTTGTCATGGCGATGATGATGGACTGGTTTTACCTCCACCTGTTGCACCTATTCAAGTTGTTATGGTGCCTATTGCCAAAGACGAAAAGGAATTGGGCCATCTCATTCAAGTTTGTCATGACCTTAAGCAGCAAGTACCAAGTATTCGTATACACATCGACAACCGTCTCGAAGTAAGTCTCGGTTTCAAACGCAATGAATGGGAACTCAAAGGAGTCCCTCTTCGCATTGAATTGGGAAAGCAAGAAATTGAAAAGAACAGTCTTAGCATTGCTCGCAGAGACAACAAAGAAAAAGCCACCATTTCTATCAATGATTGGTCTGATACTGTTACCACTCTGCTCAAGCAGATGACAGCAGATATTTATCAAAATATGGAAAAGCGTCTCGAAGGATCGGTACATGAAGCTAGCAATCTCCAAGAATTTGAAGCTGCACTGGAAAGAGGAGGCTATGTAAAGGCATATTTCTGCGAAGATGGCGAGATGGAACAGAAAATTCAAGAAAAAACTAAAGCAACGACACGCTTGGTAGCACTTGATGAGCCAGAAAAGAAAGGTGTATGCTTCTATTCTGGCAAACCAGCAAAAAGACGTTGGTACTTTGCTAAAGCTTATTAGACTCTTATGCTAGGAAAATTATTTGGAGCATTCTCACATGATATCGGTATTGATTTAGGTACTGCAAATACATTGGTCTTTGTCCGCAATCAGGGCATCGTCATCAATGAACCGTCTGTGGTGGCCGTCAATGATAAAACAAAGCAAATTCTCGCTATCGGAGAAGCAGCCAGGCAAATGGTAGGACGTACTCCATCGCATATTGTTGCCATTCGACCCCTGGTGAGCGGTGTCGTCTCTGATTTTGAGATTACCGAACAAATGCTTCGCTATTTCATCGATCGTGTACATAAAGAGTCATTCACGCTGTTTCCTCGACCTCGAGTGGTAGTGGGAATTCCATCGGGTGTAACTGAAGTGGAAAAAAAAGCTGTTGAAGATGCAGCACGCAATGCCGGAGCTCGTCAATGTTATCTGATCGAAGAACCCATGGCGGCAGCAATCGGTGCAAGTCTGCCAATCCAAGAGGCTACAGGAAGTATGGTGATCGACATTGGCGGCGGAACCACAGAGGTGGCTGTTATTTCTCTCGGTGGCATTATCACAAGCAAATCTCTTCGTATTGCCGGAGACAAGCTCAATGAAGATATTGTGCAGTATGCCAAAGATAACTTTAATCTTTTACTTGGTCTTCGCACTGCTGAACGTATCAAATGGGAGATCGGCAATGTGTATGAAACTCGTGAAAGAGCGATTTTTAGTGCCCGCGGTCGCGATCTCGTTACCGGACTTCCAAAAGAAATTCAATTTGATGAAAGAATGGTTCGCGACGCCCTCATGAAATCAGCAATGACTATAGCCGAAACTGTGAAAATAACTGTTGAGCAAACCCCCCCGGAGCTTGTTGCTGATATTATGGAAAGGGGAATTGTGCTTGCGGGCGGAGGAGCTCTCCTTCGCGGTCTAGATAAATTGATTGCTGATCACACTCATATGCCGGTATATGTCACAGAAGAGCCACTGTCTGCAGTGGTTCGTGGTACTGGTCAGGTACTGGAAAATATTGATACACTGCGAGAGGTGTTGGTATCGACTGAAGATCGTTCTGCTCTTCGTTAATTCATTAATTTTCATCTATGATCATCGCTCGTTTTGTCTGGAACTGGCTGCTCAATGCACTGACCATGGGAATAATCATGGTCTTGATTACTAGAATTCACTTCGCCACCCCAGGACTGTCTGTGCGTGATCAGATCAGAATCATTCTCCTGGCCGGCTTAATACTTGGGCTTGTTAACGTCATTGTGAAGCCAATTCTCAAGCTTTTATCACTGCCACTGATTATTTTAACTGCAGGACTTTTCTTGATTGTTATTAATATTTTTGTCTTGATGTTGGTGACTTGGTTAGTGCCAGAGATTGTAATTCCGGATATCATGAGTTATGTTCTAGCAGCTATCTTACTTGGTATACTCAATACCATTGAAAACCTCTTTTTTGTTTAGTAGTATTACCCCGCTTTAGTAATTTATGAATCTCCTCAAATATCTCCTCATTGGTAACGCTGTCTTGCTCGTACTCTTCGTTTTGCTCCAATCTCGCGGAGTAGGACTTTCCAGTACTTTTGGTGGTGATGGTGCTTTTTATCGTACCCGTCGCGGTCCAGAGAAGTTACTTTTCAATCTCACAATTTTCTTAACGACCACATTTGCTCTCATCAGTTTAATACTCCCGCTTTGGGACAGTATTGTTGCTACACTGCAATAAAACTCTATGATTGAGGCAAAAAAGGTGTTACATCTTTTTTCTCGTTTCGAGCGCTTTTGGTTGAGCATTTTTCTTGTTTTAGCCATTATTTCTTCGACATTCATTCTCGATCAAACCATTACTTCGAGTCGAACAAAAACTCTTGCCAGTACCGGAGGAACTTTCAGCGTAGGTCTCACCGGAACGGTCGACAGTATTAATCCTCTCTATTGCACAAGTTCGATGACCATACGCGCTGTATGTTCTTTAGTATTTACTGGACTTACCAAGATCGATCCATTCAGTCATGAAGTCAAAGGTGACCTAGCATCTCAGATCGATGTTGGTAATGATTTAAAAACATATACTGTTACTCTAAAGCCCGCGTTCTTCCATGATAATAAACCGGTAACAAGCCAAGATGTCATTTTTACATACGAAAAATTACTCAAAGATCCTGGATATGATGGACCATACAAGGGTGCATTCAACTCCGTCAAAATCGAGGCAACTGATGCATCAACAATCATATTTACACTTGATGAGCCAAATACATTTTTCCCTTATAGTCTCACCATCGGCATTGTTCCGGCGCATATACTGAGCGAAGTACAAAATATCAAAGATTTTTCTGCCCATCCATTTAATCGAAACCCAATTGGAACAGGAATTTTTAAAGTGGAGTCTTTCTCTAACAATACCACCAGCAGTGAGATCAATCTCAAGAGTTTCTCTGAATTTTACGGAACAAAGCCGTATATAGAAAGACTATATATTATGGGCTATCAGTCTGAAGAGAATTTGCGGGGTGATATTAGCAAGTATGACTTCATTTATAGCGACAATCTCGAACCTGCAAATGTTCCCTCCAACTATCAAGGTCATCAATTCCTACTACCGCAATATGTCGGACTTTTTTTTAATACCAGTACGGGACCGATGAGCAGCAAACTAACAAGACTTGCTCTCAAGGTAGCAACAGACAGAGAAGACCTCGCCAAGGATGATCCGAAACTGAAACTCATCGACTCTCCCTTCCCGGATATTCTGACTGATGTAAAGATTACGTACAATCTTGAAAAGGCCAAAGGATTCTTGCAACAAGAAAAGATTACACCCGAAAATCCCATCGAAGTAAAACTCGTATATAAGAATGATGAAACATTGGAAATGGTGGCAAAAAAGCTTCAGGAACAATGGAGACCACTAGGAATCAATTGTATATTGATAGGCCAGGATTTCGGTGAGTTACAAACAAATTTTCTCAAGACGAGAGATTATGATATTTTGCTTTTGGGAGAAAGATTGGGCGGAAATATCGATCTCTATCCGTACTTGCATTCATCTCAACTTAAATATCCGGGATTAAACTTTTCAGTTTACAAAAATGTAGCTGTGGATAATTTGCTGGATAAAATTCGCCTCACCATCGATGAAAAGGAACAAAAGAAACTCCTCTCTCAAGCATATGAGAAGATCTCAGCTGATATGCCATTCCTCATTTTGTACACACCTTATAATACTGTATTCATTCACAAACGCATTCAAGACGCCTTTTTACCCAGTTATCCGAGTGTCCCCGAACAGATTTATTCTTTAATTACCTCATGGTATATTGCAGAAAAGCAAATCTGGATATAAACTATCCAGGCTTTATCGTCCCTATGAAATTAGTACTTACACAAGATGTTCAACATGTCGGCAAAAAACATGATGTAGTTGTGGTCAAAAGAGGACACGGTCGCAATTTCCTTTTGCCAAGAGGTTTGGCAACGATTGCTACACCTGGACTCCTAGCCCAGGCTCAAATCATTCAAACCAAAAAGGAAGAGCGCAAGCAAAAGATGACTGCTAAGGCCAAAGAGCTGGCGCAAAAAATCAAGGATCTTGAATTGGTTTTTGAAGCAAAGGTAACCAAGAAAGGTACTCTTTTCGGTTCTATTTCACGCCATGACGTTATGATGAAATTGGCTAAAGAGATCGAGTTTAAGATCGATCCTGATGCCCTTATCCTAGAAGCCCCGATCAAAACTCTTGGGAAACATCGCATCAAAGTACAATTGAGCTCAGAAGTTGAGGCAATCCTTCATCTTGTTGTGAAAAAGCAAGCTTAATTTTTTCACTATGGCTTACTCCGAATACGTCAAAACGGTCAATATCGCAGATACCGTAGTTCACACGCTGACCGGAAGAAGCGTCATCGTAAGCGGTAGCACGGTTTCTCATGTAGAAACGGATGATGTGGATGTTTATGGATCATGTATTTGGGAGTTGAATAGTGAAAATGATGCTACCAGCAGCCATTCCTTTATCGGTAAATTGAGTGGCAGAGTGGTAAAACTGAATTATGGGTGCAATGTACTCAGTCGTGCAGAGGTGATTGAGGGTAAAAATTGGTTTTCTTTCATCACCCATGCAAATAATGTACAAGGCACTATCAGAACTGTATTCACTGCAAAGTCGGCTGCAGTATTTGCGGCAATTCTTCTCACAGGACTAGCCTTCCTCAGATTCCGACGTAAATCTTAAATGTATGGAACAATTTGTTGCACTCGTTGGTCGACCCAATGTTGGCAAGTCGACACTTTTTAACTGTTTAATCGGTAAGAAGAAAAGCATCACACATGAAAGAGCGGGCACAACCCTAGATGTGATATACGGAGAAGTAAAAGTTGGCAAAAAGAGATTTAGAGTAGGGGATGCTCCCGGTGTATTTGAAAATCTTAGTGATTCTTTGAATAAAATGGCAGAGGAAAGAGCACTAAAACTCTTTGCGGCAGCCAAGTTATTGATTTTTGTGATCGACAGTACCGTCCCTATGACCAGGGAAGATCGCAATATCCTGGCCTGGATTAGGAAAAATAATTTACCTTTCATAGTCTGTGCGACAAAAGCCGATGCGAAAACCAGCGAAGAAAATGTCAAAGAGGCAAAGAGGCTGATTGGCAAAGATATTTACTCGGTAGCAGCAATGCAAAAGCAGGGGACTGACGTCTTGGCAAAGGCGATAATTAAGCTTTTAGAGTCAAAAGTTGCAAGTAAAGACTCAGACGAGGGCGAAGATGCAGGAATGAAGCAAATAAAAGTCGCAATATTAGGACGACCAAATGTCGGTAAGTCGTCACTTTTTAACCAGCTGATAGGTGAGGATCGCTCACTCGTTTCAGAAATCCCCGGTACTACGCGAGATAGTATTGATAGTGTAAGAAAGTATCCCAAGCTTGGCATGGTAATACGCTGGATTGACACCGCAGGACTCCGGAGAAGAAACAGAATCAGCGATGAATTGGAGTATATCACGCATATAAAATCTCATAATATTATTGAGGAATGTGATATGGCAGTTCTTCTTCTTGGTACGGATCAGGGTATAGTTCGTCAGGATGAGACTATTATCCGTCACATTTTGGAACAAAAAAAAGCCTTGATCATTGCACTGAGTAAGACTGATTTGCTCAACAAAACAGGGATTAAAAAATGGCAGAAGAATATTTATGAGAAGGTACTTCCCTATATCACCTGGGTTCCTTTAGTCCCTGTTTCTATCAGCAATGGTGACGCAGTACAGGACTTACTTGGCACTATTCGAAAGGTTTACCATGAATATACCAAAAAAATTCCTACCAAGACATTGAATAAGTTTTTTACTGACTTTCAAGCAATGCATACAGCCCCTTTTGTAAAAGGAAAGAGAGCCAAAATGTATTATGGTGTACAGATGAGTGCTGCACCACCAGAATTCATGGTATTTGCTAATGATGCAGATCTCTTCCGGTTTGCTTATTTGCGTACAATCGAGAATGAATTACGAGAGAGATTTAGCTTTTTAGGCTGTCCTCTCGTGATTAATTTCCGTTCCAAAAAAGACAGTAGTCCTAACCCTTATTACCGAGAGAGGAGGAGAAGGTAATATGAACGAACCGGAAACGCCCGCTTAAATCTTTGTAAAACGAGAATGAAGAATGGAGAATCCTTCGACGTTGCTCAGGATAAATTCCGAATGGAGAATGAAGGCTTTGTTTTTCTTTTTTTAGAATTTGCTCCTGTTCAGGGGAGATTTCTAACCAAATGCTCGGATATTTCCTGTTTTTGTAATATTTCTTTATTTGGCGAAATAGCTTCCGATAGATATCTAAACCATCCTTACCTCCGTATAGAGCCTGCTTTGGCTCAAATTTCCTCACAGAAACAGGCGCTGCTTGATATATTTTCGCACCCAGATACGGCAAATTAGCAATAATAATGTCTGGTAGTGAAGTGCGCAGTGGTAATAACAAATCACCAAATAGTATTTTAACATGAAGACCAATCCTGTCAGTATTTTGACGTGCAATGTTTAAAGCTCTTTTACTTTTATCTGTTAAAAAAAATCGTTGTTTCGGAAATTTTTTTGCTAAAATCAGTGCTATACAACCAGAGCCTGTACCAATATCTGCAATTTTTAAACCTTCTCGCTTAGGACCGATCTCAGCAGCAACCAAATCTACTAATTCTTCGCTTTCTTGGCGCGGAATCAGCACATACTTATTAACCACGAAATCGACATCATAAAATCGTTTTAAACCGATTATTTGGGCTAGAGGCATATTACCACTCAACTTCTTCAAAGACCTTATAATCGGTTGAAGCAATTTTGGGGGCAATGTGTACTCCGGATGGGTAAGTACCCATAATCGGTCTCGCTTCAGTACATGAGCAATAAGGAGCTCAGCTTCGTGGCGTTTCAATTTTTGATTCTCATTTAAGAGGTTATATATGGTCATAGTGAAAGATAGATGGAGATGAAGATGAAGAATACGCATTAGAAATATAATCTAAAAACAGAAAAAAAGCCTCGAACTTCATCTCATATTAAATCTTTGAACAGGGGAATGTGTATAACCAGGTATATTAAGTATTATATGTACAATGTATCTTGTACATACTAATTGATGTTGGTGAAGTTATCCACAACTAATTCTTTGCCGGACTTCGGAACCGATATGTGGTACTTCCCCCACTCAATAAAGAAGATAGACTGCTTTCAAAATTCACCACCAATTCATATGCTTGTTGGTCAGGATCAACAGTGTATTGATATTGCTGACTTGGAAATAGTGGGTCTTGTATTCTCCTAGTCAGATATTGCCCACTTATCAAACTATTGAGCATGCTACTATAATTTGTAGCTTTAGGATATTTTTCCTTATCTGTAAAGTATCTCTCCAAAGCCGTTTGCAGATCAACAATATCTCTTTCTCTTTGCTGATCACCAGGAGACATTGCCGCTGGAATAGTGGGTGTTGGCGAAGCAGTGGGTGTAGTTGTAACGGTTGGGACTACAGTCGGTGTTATTGTTGGTTGTGGAGATCCCCCGCCAAAAATAAGTTGATAACCAAAATAAATAATGCCAATTATCACAACAATCCCTACACTTAGTACAGTGAGGGCGAGCCAAGGACCAGGTCTCCCCTCCCCTGGTGGCAAAATAGGAGACATAGGAGCAGAAGATGGAGATGGAGGTGGAGATGAAGGTGGAGGAGGAGCAGGTTCAGGGGTGCTGCCGATAAAAGTTTCTGGAACATCACTCCTTATCTGATTTGTAGGCATTTGCATCTCAGCGACCTCATGAGGTGCATACTCTACTTCGACACGGGGCGGAGACGAAGGTGGAGGTGTCGGGCTTGTGGGAGGCACAATTAATTGTGCCGATACAGATGGCTCAGGGATTGGCGAAGTAGGAGCCGCAATTGGCTCAGACATTCCCCCACCAGATGCAATATCATTCGCCATAAGATTATTCTCAGTTACAGTCAAAGGAGTACCGCAAGCAATACAATGTGTTCGACCTGGCGCATTTTCAGTACCACAAAAGGAGCATTTCATATATTAGAAGATGCGATCTAAGTAAATGATATAACGATTCTTTGAAGTGAGATATGGCCAGCATGTAAAAAGAACAAGCTCTTCTCTTCCATAATCCGTAACAATGCTCGGTGTATCACCGGGAACTATCTCTTCTTTCTTGACGATATAGGTAAGCCTCTTACCTTGGAAATCAATATATACATTATCCCCTACTTCCAGTTTATTTAAACTCTTAAAGATTTCATTGTAATTTGACCGAACTGTACGATAATTGGATGAGTGACCGAAAATGACCGTTTTATGACCACTACTTGGTGGATACAGCAATTGGCCAACACCATTGATCAATGTAGCCTTCCATATAGAATCTGAACGAGCATCAGTTGGATTTACAGGAACATTTGTAAGTCCCAACCTAGGAATCGTGATCGAATAAGTCCCGATATTTTCACTATTGATTGCAGTAAGAATCGGACCACCATTGGGCTGCAATGGAATGGTAGTAGTTTGTTGAGGTGGTTGCTGTAGTGGAATTGTTTGTACAGGAGGAGGTGCAGGTATTGGAGCTGGCGCCGGTCGTACAGGTACCGGAGTGGGAGCTGGACTGGCCGGCCGTGGTCTGGGGATCGTTTTTGGGGCAACAGCTTTTGGAGAAGGTAAAACAACAATTGGCTTTGGCGTTTCTACCACAGGTTTTTCCTCAAAGAGCGGAGCTATGGCAATCATCTTGCTTTCATTGACTAGCCCCATAAATCTTTCTTCATGATATGCTAAAATCTTTTCACATGTCTCATTCCAAACAACATTTTTCATGGCGATAGCATGCTTTACCATACGCCCAATTGGCATAGGTGCGGAAGGCACATTTCCACTGAGGAGGCTATAGGCGGTAATGAATGAAGAAAGAAGAAAACTCATTGTGTACAGTTCATAGTATTATAAAATATATACACCAGACGGTCAATTACGGAAGCCATGTGATAGGGTCTATGGCAGATCCATTTTCTCGCACTTCGAAATGCAAATGTGGCCCCGTGTAGTATGATCCTGTACCTCTACTACCCGGATATCCCCCGGTCAATGCAATAATTTCACCCTGACGAACTACATCGCCCTTCTGAACAAAGATCTTTGGCAAATGTCCATAAACCGTAGTAACATCCTCCCCTTCTGCATTAGTTCCATGATACAGAACAAGATAATTGTAGCTGCCACCTTCATTATCGACCACCTTAAGCACAACACCATTTGCAGGACTGCGTATGGGAGTTTCTGGCGGTTCAGGAATATCAATTGCTTGATGTGGAAAACCAAAAAGCTTGTGATAGCCATCATCATGGAAATATGCACTTATTCCTTTGTAGGCAACATCTACCGGCCAAATAGCACCGCTTTCAGGATTGGTCAGTGAAAACTTGTCTCCAAAGCGCAGTGCCATTCGCATCGCCTGATCTGACGCCTTAAACTCTTCGATCTCTACTGAAAGAGCTTGAATATCAAATTCTACTTGTTCTACTTGATCACGATAACCACGGATGAGTTCTTGGTATTTCTCTTCTTTACCCTCCGTTTTCTCGAGTAACATTTTCTTTGCAAGCTCTTGCTCTTCCAATGCATCTTTTTGCTGGGCAAGGATACGCGACAGCTTCTCTAATCTTTCTTGCCTGTTTTCTAAGTTACCTTGCTCTTCTCTCAATTCCTGAGATGTCTTTTTTAGTGAATCAAATAAAGCCTCCCCTGCCTTTTGAAGAGCTTCAATGTGGGATATATCACTCAAAGCATCAGAGAATGTTTTATTGGAAAGCAAAACATCGAGTGTAGAATCATTTTCCTGCACATATAAAGCCTGTACATAAGCAATGACAGCCTTTTTCTGCTGACCAATTTCCTTTTGCTTCAAAAGAATCTTATTGCTGATTTGATCGATATTGGCCAGTGTAGTCTGTAGTTCGTTACTGACCGCAGTAATATTTGCCAATATTTCTTTCCTCTCGACAGCTAGAGAAATGATTTCATTACGCAAACTATTCTGTGCCGATTTAAGAGAGTGATACTTCGTAATACTATCATCAACCAATGAATGTAATTGATTCCGGTCACTCTGAGCTTGAGCAAAATCCTGCAACAATTCATTTACTCGTACTGGATCAGATACTGTGGGATAAGGTGTAGGAAGAGGAGAAGGAGCGGGAGTAGATGGAGATGAAGGTACAGGAACAATCCATGTTTGGACAAAATCCGGATCTTTGGGCAAAACTGGAACATCGAGCAACTGTTGGCCAAGGTTTTGGGCATAAACAGGCAATATCATTCCTCCACAAATCAAAGAAGAAATGATACACAAAATTAAAAGTGGGGGTAGTCGCTTATGGGGGATATGCATAAGGAAAAGTGTTCATATAATAATACCATTTTTTACCCTCTCTAACAATGGTCTAAAGTGGCTTGCAAAGATAAATTTTTAGAATACACTAATGATGCTTCTGGCGACGTGGCGGAGTGGTTACGCAGGGGTCTGCAAAACCCCGTACACCA
>Ga0209641_10000953_pt1 | contig 26394 bp, 28 predicted proteins | sample RifCSP16_1_FD_184022 | JGI IMG/M metagenome (GOLD analysis project Ga0209641, IMG submission 184022) | Soil microbial communities from Rifle, Colorado - Rifle CSP2_sed 16_1 (SPAdes) (version 2) | ecosystem: Environmental > Terrestrial > Deep subsurface > Rock core/Sediment | place: Rifle... | reverse complement strand
GCCGCAGATTGGTTCGCAGGTGCACTACCTTATGGCAAGCACGAAGACAAAACCGTCGGTGAGTGGATCGATGAGGCGGTGGAGTGAAGGCCGCAGACGCAGCGTGTGAAGTGACCGCACTACTAACGTGTAGCAACGACTGTGACGCCCTCGCGCTCGAAGTAATTGCGCGACTCAATCGAGAAGGCGCGCATGGTGCTGTCTCGTGTCAGCTCCCACGATAGGATCAAACCGCCAATTGCGGGCGAGCCGCCAAGCGATTTCGAGAATGCGGATCCTCCACCCTGGAACGTCGGGCATGCAATCGCGTGAATGCCGCGCTCAAAAACGTGACAGAACATGTGCCAATGCCCGGCAAGAAGGATCTGCGGTTTCTCGCCGCCAGCGTAAGCCTCCACGCGTTTTTGCAGGTGATAGCTTCGCGCGTAGGCTCCGCCTGCTCGAGGGTGCCAGAGATGCACGAGCGCGCCGTGAATGCGCACGAACGCGCTGCGATCGCCGTAACTGGTAAAATCGTCGCGTCCGTGATCGCGAAAGTAACGGGAGATTGATCGGCCTGTATTAATCCCGCTCCGCTCCGTGAACGTGAAATCATGATTGCCCGCGATCGCGTGATAGGTGAGCCCTGGCAGCTGCGGCAAAGTCTCGTGCAGATCTCGAAGTTGATCCTCGAGGCCAACGTGTGACATCTCGAAACGCGCATGCGCATAGTCGCCGTCGATCACGTCACCCGCGTGCAGCACTTCGCGCACGCCTTGAGCGTAGGCGTAGTGTATGAATTCGGCGAGCTGTGCACGCAAGCAGTACTTGGATCCAAGATGCGTGTCACTGATAACTGCGATCCTTGCGCGCCCTGAAGTTGTTGGCGCGACCTTGATCGCCTGCACCTTTTCGACGCACGTTTCCAGCTGCACGCCGATATGATCGTGTTCGACGTCAACTTGTACGCCAGAGCGCCGAAGTTGCGTGATTAAGAAACGCACTCGGTTCGGCGATAGATCAAGCGCATTACATGCAGTCTCAACTGTAATCGGTCCTTGGCGCGTGAGTTTCAAGAGCCGCGCTGTGGAGTCGTTCTGCTGCAACTGTTCAACGCTCAACACGAGCCGCGCTGCTCGACGTTTTGCACGGCGTAGTTTATTGTCTTCGGCGAAGCATACGCGGCACCACGATTTCAGTCCTGACACAGTGTTGTTTGTGTCAGGGCGAAAATCTGACACCGGCAAGTCTTTGCGGCAGCGCGCGCAACGACGTGTTTTGGTTGTGGGTGCCTTGGATCGTGCTGGTTTTGCCATCAGATCCCCACAACCGCACGCGCCAAGGCCCACGCGACACGCTCGTTTGCTGCGTCGTAAGCTGTGCGAAGCATCTTCCGAGCTTCGGCGCTTCGCATAGCTTCGCACGCTTGATCGATCACAGCGTCGATCGGATCAAGAACCAGATGCGCAAGTTCGTGCACAAGCAGTCCGCGCTGCTCTGTTAGCGTTAAATCGCTGAAGCCCGAACAGACACGCAAGACAGCCGTTCGTTTGTGTTCGTCGAAGTCGATATCGGCTTCGTGTTCCGGGTCCGCTGGCATGTCTGAGAGCTCGATGGTCCAATCGCGAAGACCAAGCGCGTCGGCTTTGGTGCGGAGAAACATCAGAATCTCAGCGCGTGTCATGAGCCTCCAAGCTGTAAATCAGCCGCTTGAACGTCGGCGTTTTCGCCGAGGTTGTGGATCGAGAACTGCGAGCAGATCGTCGTCAACGCCTTGCGTGCTGTCGCTTGCGTCTTCGCGATCGCCGAGCTCGTCGAGCACTTCGGACATGTCGCCGAGTCGCGCAACGATCTTTGCGTGTTGAGCTTCGAGTCGCGTGATGCGTTTCCAAAGCTCGGAGAGCGTCAGCGATTCGGTTTGCGGTAGAGCTCGCACTGTCACGCTCCCGGCGCCTGCGAGCCGCGAGCAAGAACCGCTAGAGCAGTACCAGCAGCGACGACGGTCGTGCCCCAGTCAATCGCTGAGCCTGACACGAGAGACGTGCCGATGTGCGCGGCAAGCGCGACGAGCGAAAGGATCGCGAGTACGACGCTTTGTTTTCGGGGTTCAAGTTTGATCAACTGCACTGTTCTTCTCCTAGCTACCCGCCAGCGAGTAGCTTCAAAATTGCGCCGAGAGCTCCGCCTCCACCGACGGCGCCGAGTCCCGCGAAAATTCCAATCGTTTTCAAGCGCGCGAGCTCAAGTTTTAGACCGTGCACTTCAGAGTCTACACCGTCGAGTCGCGCCGAGAGCTCTCGTTTGTCTTCGCCTAACGCCGTGAGTTTTTCGTCGATGCTTTGGAGCCGCATCCGAATCTCAGCGAGCGCGACCGCGTTGGATTCATCGTCACGCACTGTCGCTTTTCCTTGTCAGGCGAAAGACGCGGACGACGTGATTCACGGGCTCAGTGTGCGCGAATCCACGAATGCGACGCAAGCTTGCAGTCACGGTCGATCCTCGGTGATGTCTGCCGCTTCCATATCCACGGCTATACCTGAGCTGAGCCCGGCGTAATCCGTGATTGTTGGAAACGCGGTTTCTGGATCAATCAGTCCGGGATAGCAGATCAACGATCCGCTGAACGAGAGATCTCGCAAGTCGTTGGACCGGTAGTTGTAGACCGCAGCAACTTGTGCGGCAGAGAGCGCGGCGTTAAACACGGCTGCGTTGTGCAGCTTGCCGTCTAGTGCCCCTATACCACCAGCGCCAGCTCCAAACCGAATTGGCGCGACACTAGGATAGAGCGTCGCCGGAATCGTACCCACGTACGCGTCCGCGGTAAGCAGCACGCCATTGAGGAACACCTTCAGACGATTCGCGTTGCCGCTCAGAGATCCATCGAACACGACGACGAAGTGCTGCCACACTAGATTTGCAAGTATGCCGTTCCACGCGCCGTAGGTTCCTTGGTCGGATGCGCTCGTTGCGATATGCACGCGCAGCCGGTCCCAAAATGACGCCGCATGTTTAATAGCGAAACCGCGATCGCTCACATTCTCTTTCGAGACGAACTGGTCGTTGGCGTTGGTTTCTGTTGTGTACGTCCAGAAGGCCGCGGTAAACGCACCAGACAAGAGCTGCCCGCTCACGTGTGCCACTGATAAGTACTCGTTGAAGCCGTCGAACTCGAACGTATCGCCAACGATTCCTGTTGGTGGATCTTGCTCGAGGCCTGGCGGCTGCTCGATAAAATCAAGTGAAACACGTCGCGTGAATGGACCGTGCGTCGGCGCCGCAAGACCCGCGTCGAAGAATCCGAGATAGGCGACGTGTGATCCGGCGTTGCGCGCAGTTGCTGGATTCTCAACAAAGACCACGGCGCGCGTTCCGAGCTTCGAGTCGCTCGCGATTGCGCGAATCGTCACCGCGTCATCAAGCGTCTGGTAGCGCGTCGAACCAGTGACCGCCAGATACGATCCATCGAATACGCGCAGTCCCGTTTGCTCGATCCAGCTTCCGAGCTGACGTCCGCTACCTGCGGTCTCGGCGACATGCGAGCGAAACGGTTTTTCGTCCCACGGCATACTCGCGCGACCGTTTAGTTGGCGACGTCGGCCGGCGAACACTTGGCGCACTTGTGGAATCGTGTTCGATCCGTCGGTGTTTGTGAGGGTGATACGCAGGGCCTGCACGTTCGAGAATCGTTGATGCAAACTGCTCGGCCCTCCGGCGTCGTTGTCGAGGTCGAGCGCAAGGATTGTTGCGCCGGACAGCGCAGTTGATTGCGAGTAGATCGCGATTCGGTTCGTGCTCGGATTGAAGTCGTCCGCAATCTCTACGACCACGCTTAGCGATGCGGCGCAGCCACCGAGTGAAATATAAATCGTGTCGATCGTGACGCCGGCGGTCCACTGATAATACAACCAGTAGACACTGGTAGTCTCGTCTGTGGGGCGTGAAATCGTGGATCGCTTGCCGTCGTAGGTGTGACGCTGTGGATACGCAGCATCAGTCACGTCGAGCGGCACGCCAAGCGTGAGATCTACAGCGTGCCACTCGCGCATTGAAGCGTCACGAATGACGTTGTGCGCGAGGATCAAGTGCTCGCCGCTCGCTTCAGCCGCGATCTCGTCCGTCGAGAGTTGTGTGCTCGAATAAACCATTCGATTTCAGCTACAGCCCCACGCTCACGGCGTCCGCCTGGTGTTGCGCCAGTGACATCGCCGCACCGAATCGCACGCCAACGAACAATACGCGACTGGTACCAGTATACGCCGACGTGCCAGAACGGGTGGAGCCGACGCCGAGTCCGTATGTGGCGAGAGCACACGCGCCAGTAAACGAGATCGCGGCGGTATGCACTGCTGGAGACAGGTCGTCACCGTTGACGTAGACCTTCGCTTCTGAAAAGCCACCCGCACCGCAATCGTGACAGTAGCTCAGGTCGATCAGTTGCCAACCGGCCGAGCTCGCGAAGACGCCCGAGCTCTTGTTGAAATTTGTCCCGTCGTTATCGTCACGCACGTAAATATTCACCGTCTTCGACGTGCTTCCGGTGATCTGGATCCGCGCAAAATCGGTGGACCCAACGGCGCACTCGAGCAAGTAACTGCCGCTTGTGACTCCCGCCATGCTGACCAGGAATCGCGCGTGCCAGTCGTCTCCATTGCTCCACGTGAGAGAGCTCGCGTTCACGAAGCCCGCCGTCCCGGCACCGTAGGCCACGGCCTTGTTTTCACGGTGTTCGCCGATTCCGCCAGACACAGTCAGGCCCGCTGTTGATTGATCGATCGAGGCAGGCACCGACGCATCCACACCGGCGAGCGTGACACCTCCGTCGGGTGAACTCGAGATCCACTGTGCCATGGCGGCCTGATGACCGCTCCAAGAATAGTCCCACGTGAAGCTCTCGAAGATGTTGATGCCGGTATCGGGAGGCCCGGTGTCAGACGCGCTCGCATCAGATCGATGGCTTTGAGCGCTGCCCCCACGGGCACTAGGAAGTGAGGAGTGACCGCGTAGACGCGAATTCGACGCAAGCGCAAGTTGATCTTCAAAGTATGCCGGTAATTGCACGAGCCCGAAGACCGTCACACAGGCGATTGCAAGTGCTGTAGACACGCGTCTCATTAGCGCTCCAGGCAGAACCAACACGAAGTCGCGCTCGCAGCTGCCGGGCGAAGCGCAAGGAAGTTTCCAGCGGGCGTACCGTTCGCGCTCGTGCACGTCGTCGCTGTGTAGTAACAGTCTGACGCTGCATCGCACGGGTAGCCGTCGATTGCGGCTGAAGTCTCTGCGTCAGTCGAATCGCACGAGATGTCACGCGTCGAGAGCTGTCGGTGTGCGTTACCGTAGTCGGTGCTCGGCATCGACGCCGAACGCCAGAGTGTTTGATCGCGATAGCTCCCGGCTTCAATCTTGAAGCACCCGCCAATCCCGACAGTCTCGCCGCTCGTAGATCCCGCGTCGGTGAGCACGCCGGTTGTCGAAGTGATTGTCGCTTCAGCCTGCACCCAACACGCGATCACGTCAGCGTCGCACGTGAGACTGACGAGCGAACCGAACGGCACGAGCATTGGACGATTCCAGTTGTCTGCTGAAATCGCCGTTGATGTGCGTACGTAGCTCGTTCCTGGCGTGGCAACGTAGACCTCGTGACCCGCCGTGCACTGACCGGCGCGCGCGTAGTTTTGTGGTACACCGAGATCAACAGGTAGGCCCGGGAGTGCGGCGACCGCAAGTGCAGGCCACAGCGAGAAAGCTAGACAGACAAACAAGGTTCTCATTGATTCGTCTCCTTTACGCACGATCCACAACAGTGTGATTGCCCGAGCCTTCGTTTTCAAGCTGGGCTTGCAGCTGTGACTTCAACGCGCTGATAATTTGCGCAATCGTTATCGAGCCGCTCGGAATCGAGCCGTTCAGTGCCGCGTGCCGACCGCCCATCTCGCTGAGGCCTGACGCCTCCCACTCAATCATCGCTTCCACTGGTAGTGGGTACACGATCGGAATCTCGAAGCGAATCCTCAGGCTAACTGCGTTCACCTGTTTCGTAGCCATTTACACCACTCCTTGCAAGTCAAAGCTCGCAACCCAATTCATTGAAGTCGCGTTTGCGGGCGTCACTTGTACCGTCACGTTGGCGCCGCTCGCGACAAACGTCACTGCATTGCCCGAAATGCTTGCATCCTCATCGCTCCAATCTGTCGCGACCGTTCCAAGCGTGACTGTACCCGCAGCGTTCTCCCACTTCACGCGAATCACGTATGCGGCCGAGTCCGTCGATTGTCTGCACGCAACTCGCGCTTCAGCCCAACCGCTCGTGTTGCTGGCTGTCGCAAGAGACGCAAGCATCGCAGGACTCGTGCTTGCTGTGTTGAGTGACGCGGTCTTGCAGTAAAGCGTTTGGTCGATCGCCGCGCCGACGAGCGAATTGAACGAGATCCAGTCGCCGGCTTCATCGAGCACGATTTGCTGATTGAAGCCGAGCGTCAGCCGTTCGGCCGTGTTGGTTGTCTTGAGCTCGATATATTCGTTGGCACCTTCTGTCAGCACGAAAGCAGAGGTCGTGTTGTCCGGTACGATTAGCGACAGTTTGGTCGTGTTCACGCTACCGAGATTGAGGGCTCCGCCAACTGCGTTCACAATTACTGCCAGGCCCTGCACGGTCGTGGTGCCTACACCGGAGACGCCCAAAGCCACAAGCTCGCTGCTATTCGTCGTGTTGATCGAGAAGTACGTATTTGCGCTCTCACGCAGCACGTACGCTGTTGTAAAATTATCCGGCAAATTCCAAGTAAGTGCCCCACGATCACTTGCGCCAGTCGCTATACGTGCAACCACGTTGGACCCGACTGTAGTCCCAGTGCCGATCAGAAACGCGTCAGCGTCCGAATCGTCGATCCCGAGATACGTGTCTGTCACGTCGCCGTCGAAACCAAGAAGAACGTCTCCAGTCGCAGCGCCAGACGCGAGAAAGAATTTCAATCCAGCCGCTGTTACTGGATCTGAAGATACTGTGAACGAATTTGACGAATTCAGCGCGAACAGCACGTACCTATTCGTGCCGTTCGACGAGTGCAGATAAATATTACACGTCTGTGTCGCCGTCGATGACGCATCACCCAAGCGCAAATTTGTCGAGGCCGAAACAGCACCATTCTCGGTATGCACATAATTCAGCACGGACGAGTTCGTCGAGACGACACGCCAAGCATGTTTGTGCAGAGTCGTTGCGCCATCACCGGACGACAGACCCAGTGATACTGTTTCCGCCGTACCAGCATCAGCATCAGCATTCAGCTCAAGCGTCAGCCCATTGTGACGAACACTCGCCGTAGATGAGAAAGTCACAATGCCGTTATCGTCAATTCGCAGTCGCTCAGTAAGCGTACCTGGAGTGCTTCCTGTTCCGCCGGGAGGTGCGGTTTGAAATACGAGATCACCACCGACACCGGTTCCAGTGCCACGCGCACCGTTGAGGTAGAACGTACAGCCGCCCGCTATATCAGTGCCGCTGGCTCCAGTTGGATTGATTGAGATTGAAGTCGGTACTGTTGCAGCAACAACACCCTCGCCGAAGAATACCTGGCTCGTCTCGTAACCGTTAGAGCCAAGCACGAATTGATTCGCCGCGGTTGAAGTCGCACCGCGACCCAACACGACGCAGTTGGCGTTGTTCGTCGAAACGCCGTAGCCGATACCGATCGATTCGGTGCCTGAGCTTCCAACGTTCGCGCCACGACCGAACGCGATGCTTCGTGCGCCCGCGGCCGTCGGAGTGCTGTTTCCGATTGCAATCGACTCCGTCGCTGAGGCTGTGGCGACGTGGCCAATTGCGATTGAGCTCGAAGCCGCGTTCGCGGAGTAGCCGATCGCGATCGCGTAGTCCGCGGCGTTCCGCGCGTAGGCCCCCTGCGAACCGATAACAACGCAACCAGTGCCTTGCGATGTGGCGCTCGCGTTGCCGAGGTCGTCGCCAATGTGCACGCTGCCGTTGCTTGGTGCGTAGGTCCCGGCAAATGTTCCAGTGAGAATTGCGAGCGTGCCTGTAACTGCTGTCAACCCGGTGACGGATCCAAGTACAGCGCCGTCAGCGAGCTTGATCGCGTGATTAGCCGACGCAATTTCGATTCCGATATCCCAGCCACTATCAAGTGAGATGCCGACAGTCATACCCGCACCATCGTTCGACTTGCCCTCGAAGCGCGCGCCGTACACGTTGCCAGCGTTCGAGATTTGCGTGGCGCTTACGAAATCAACCAAGATCCCGTGAGGCGTGCCTGTGAATGTGGCCGCGCCATTGTCGATATGTAGCAGATACGCAGTGCGCGCAGCCGTCGCGTCAGTGATAAGTACGGCGCCGGTGTCCGCTGTGATCGTGCGCCCCGCGCCAGCGCCACCGTAGTCATAAGCTGCGTCGAGCGTGCCTCCGCCGCCAGCAACAGCCTGCCACGTAGGAGCCGCGCCCGCGCCATTCGACGTGAGCACTTGCGCCGCGCTTCCGACGCCGCCGCCGACGCTCCAGTCGCACGCACCCGTCCAGATAAACGTACCCTTTGTAGCGTGCGACGTGGTCTCGAAGGAGAGATCGTTTCCTGCTGCTGTGCCGCCGATCAATGTTTGACCGCCAGCGCGTCCAGCAAGTAGCGCGTATTGTGTGTGGTCGTCGTCGCCAAGACCTGTGAGACCGCCGTGGTCTATCGCGGTACCTGGCGGCGTGAGCTGATAGACCGTGCCGTTTGAGTTCGCGCGGTAGAATAAGTGTGTGGTTCCTGCGTCATCCTTTGTGTAGAGCGCGCCAACATTCGCGCCTGTGGCCACGTCACTGCCCTGCTCGGCGAGAGTCAACGAGTTAGCGAACGCACCTGCACAGCGGAATGGAAGCGCAATGAGCGTGAGATCGGACGTGCCCCACGGTTCTGCTGTGACCGACGCGGCGACCCATTCGTCGGCGCTTTCGTCCCAGACGATTCCGTGGAACAGTGAAGCCGTGCGCTGGATCCAGAGTCCCGCGTCAACGGCCGGAATTGTGTTGCCGTCGCAAAGCAGAATGTGGCTCGAGTCGAGATTGAACTCTGAAGACGTGAGCCCAGCGAAGGTCACGTCAGGTGCGTCGGTTGTGTTTCCGAAGGTCCAGCTGTGAGCGCTCGTCGTGGTCGTGTATCGAAGGATGACACGCGACGCTGACGGCTCACGCCAAAGCATCGCGTTCGGTTGATTGTCCGTGAGCGTAAGCGCGCCCGCAGTGTACGCGCCCGCTGGCGGGTGGAGATCTGCGCCTGTGAGTGTTGAGTGAACTACCACTGCTTAGATCCTCGTCACGCCAGTGTCAGCGAGCCCGTCTCCGTCTGAGTCAATATACACGTCCACGAGCGCGTTATCGGTAATCAATTCTTCAGAGCTCGGGCCTGAAGGGAGATGTCCGAGACCTGGTGTCGGCGCGACCGAGAGCGCGGGCACCCACGAGTCTTTCGCAAATGCGAGCTCGATCTCGACGTGTGGCGTGGATCCAATCAGCTCAATATCTCGACGTGTAATTTCCCATTTTGTTGTCGCCTCAGCGCCATCGTGCCGCCAGCGAAGCATCGTGTCATCACCTGAGAGTGCGACGAAATCACCAATTTCAAGATCTACGTGGCGCAACGAACAACGTACAACAACACGCGGGCAGCCGTATTTGAATCGGCGTAGGATGCGTTTCGCGATCTCCCACGGAATCGTTGCGTCGAGCGCGTAAGAGAAGAACCCAGGCGGGCCGATCATTGATTGTATACTTGTGCCAAAGCCTTCACGTCCCGCTGTAAATCCATCTTCGTTGTAGTTCGAATCGAAATAGTAGCGCACGGGCGCGTCGAGGGCCTGAAGATGCGCGCTCGTTTTGCGCAGCGCTGCGACGTTGTACCGCGCGTTGTCAAACGGCGTGTCCCAAGTGTCGTTAATCGTGTCGCGTGCTCGCGCCTCGTGGCAAGCGACGTACTCTTGCACAATGTTTGACGCGTAGAACGTGAACAGATGCAGAATTGCACGGCGCGAGGTCGAGAGCTGATAGCCTGCGGCTTGATTGACCGTCGGGCCGATCGGCCCCGCGGGTCCTGTCGTCAACCCACCACAGCCCGCAATTCCGTGCACTGTGCCTGCGACAGTCGCGTAGGTTGAAAGTGTTTCGAACAGCGCCAGCGTCCCAATCCCTGCGAGCCATCGTGTCTCGATATCGTAGGGGTGTTCGCCGAATTGATTGATCGAGGTGTCGTCGGCAAGAACAAAAGCTATCGGTCCAAGAGTTTTGTTGTGACCGTACGTAATCGTAACGACGTTGATCGTATTCTCAACGGTCGATGGCGTTTCGAGAAACTCACAGTCGTGGCCTGTGAGCGCGCCAGCCGCGAGTGTTCGTGCGATCGCTGTCGTGTCGTCGTAGGCGCGATGCCCGTACAACCCGTTAGCATTGGGGTACCAGCTTCCGCCGGTTAGCACACAGAGCTCAGAGATAAGGCTGCGCACTTCTATCGGTGAGGTGACAGCGTTATCAATCTCTGGTCTTGGAGGTTCGGCGCTCGTCATACGCGACAGCACGTGATGCGCAGTTGCGGGCGAGGCTGATAGTGGCGTCAATGTCGTGGCATCATAATCAGTGCCCGCGACTGCGCGCACTTGACTGAGCACATGTGCGATCACCTCAAGTGGATGCAAGCAGATCACTTCGCCTTTCCACGTCCGCGAACCAATCGTCCACATTACATCTTCGAGCTCCATGCGAAGCTTACGCTCGCCGCGCACGGGCGTCACATCCTTGACGTACAGAGTCGTGAGCTTGAGGAAGTTGGCCTCTGACAACTCCAACGTGCCGAGGTACACGCTCACGCTATTGCCGCGTAGTGGATACTTGAGCACGAGATCCCGAAGGCGCCCGTCATCAAACCACGTGATATCGAACGCGCCCGCCGAATAGCTCCGCGAGACTGGATCAATCGACGCGCCGATCGTGCCCACGCGATCGATTGAATTGGGATACACACTCGAGCCGTTGAGGAACGGTCGCGAGCCCGAAACGAATTTGTAGCTTGTCGGCGCCGATCCGGGGCGTACGGCCATTGACGATCCCGTGACCGCGACACTCGCACCTGTAGTCGCAGTTGCCGCGAGATCCACACCGACACTCTGTTTCGCGACCACGATTTCGATTACGGCGCCAGTCGCCCACGCGGAGAATAAATTGCTTGTGTGGATGTTGATCGCGTTCGCGGCGTTTGTCGCCATCGATTCGTTCGAACCGCCAATCACAAACGACGTGCCCGCAATAAACGTGTAGACCGTCGCGTTGACGGTGATCTGAATCTCGTTGCTTGACGCAATCGAGAAGTCATCCACGCTGACAAACAGCCGACGGTTGACGTTCACCTCGACGAGCACGATCGGTGCGCAATCGGCGACCGAGAACGCATCAATCCAATTCTGCGTGGGGCTTAGTGTCATCGTGCGTATCCCGCCGCGTGCGCGTAGAATGGAGGAACCTCACGGAAGTTGAAGCTCCATTCGCGACCGTGCGCGCCGTGCGCTTGCGGTGTGATCAACGAGTCGCCGCAATAGCCAAGATGATAGCGATGCGGGAACGCCGCTGTCGCCGTCGAAGGGTCGAGCACGAAACACACAAGCGACGTGCCGTAATTCGCGGCAGTGAACGCACTACGAATCTCTATCTCGTCGTTTAGCGTTTCGTGCTCGGCGCCGAGTGGATACGATCCCGCGAAATCGCTGTAGCCTTCTGCGAGCGCGTAACGTGTCTTCTCTCGCGAGCGTGGTTCGAAGTCTGCAATATCGGCCCCAAACGGATAGTCGTCGAAGCCTGCGGAGAACTTTCGTGAAAGCTGCCGCCTGCGCCCGACGAATATCTCGCCCACGATTGGCGAGACGTTACTTGGCGTGACGTCTAGCTGCACTTGCACGTGCGTCACGCCCGAATACCGTGTGCCCGCGAGTAACAAACCACGCGATTGAGACGGCACAGCTGTGACCGATCCGACAGTCGCGCGCCCGGTCATCGTCGCGTTGTCGGCGACGAACAGCGTGATCGTCGGGACTTGTTGCGCGTACAGCAGATTGATCGCGAGCGTGTCAATTTCAGCTTCAGCTGTAAGCGTTGCGTAGAAGTAATAGCTCGCGGCGTAACCGCTCAGGCATCGAGACCCGACATGTGGAAATTGATTCATCGCGAAGTTTGTCTGGTGCGTCGCGAGATCTTGGTAGTCGAGTTGCGTGCCCGAGAATCGATCCCCGATATGCCACGCTGCTGTCGAGCCGCGGAGCACATTCGCACCTACGAAGCACGGTGCTCCGCGAGCCTGCGCCGCAAGCTGTGCTGCGCTGATTGCGAGTGAAGAGAGCGCCACGCTAGCGACTCCTCACAGCACGCGAGAATTGCGTCACCTTGCCCGAGGCCCGAATTTGATCGAGCACGGGAACAACGTGCGCTGCAAACTGTTTTGCAACCGTCGTTCGATCAGGAATCGCGAGCGTGTTGATCGGCGTCGCGACGTTCACCACGATCTGTTGCGCTCCTTGCGACGCACGCTCTTCCGGTGTTTGCACGTACTCGCCACGTCGCAACAGCGCTGGAAACACGTCACGATCAGATCCGGTATTCGGCACAGCGAATCCGCCGCCAGCAAAGCGACGTGGTTGGAGATCGTGGGGTACGCGGCCACCATGTGAGGCGAACAACAGTGATCCAATCGTGTTGAAGATTTCACCTCCTACACCGCCGGTCGCGAGATTCAAAATCGTCTTGAAGATTTGCAGCGCGCCCATTGCCAACATTTGACTAGCGATTTGATCGAGAACATTGATGAACGACTCTCCACCTTTGAGCGCGCCAATAAACAATGAAGAAAAGTTGCTCGCAAGGAAATCGACGGTTTGCTTGCTGTGTGCCTTTGTAGCGTCGGTCTTTGCGACAAGTTTTGCTTGTTGCGTATCGTACGCGTCGAGCTCGAGTGCGAACCGCGCTTCGCTCGATACCGCATCTTGCGCCAATATGACTGCGTCGTACTCTGCGCGCAACGCAGCCAAGTTTTCGTAGTGTTGCGTGAGCCCTTCAATCTCACGCTGGCGAATCAGCTCTCCGCCGAGCCCGGTGGGATCTGCTGCGACAGCGACGCTATCAGGCGCAAGCGTTGCTGTAGCTGCACGTCTGCGAGACTCCTCGGCCGCATCGGCCATCATGCGCAGCGCTTCGGCGTGACGGTGTATCGCTGCTGTCGAAGCCTCGTCAGCAAGTTTCGACGCGTGTGTGGTTTTGATTCGTTCGATTGTGTTCTGCGATGTCCGATGCAAGCTCCGATCGAATGCGCCGAGGCGCGCTTCGAGACCCGCAAATCCGTCACCTGTCGCCCTGCTTGAGCTGTCAAAGCGTCCGAGAAGCGCGCTTCGCTCTTGAATGCCGCGCTTGAAATCCTGCTCGGCTGCTTTGCGCTTCGCCTCGGCCGCGTCGAGATCTGGAAACATTGCGCCGTACAGTTCCGCAAACGCACCGGCTGCACCCTTGATTGGTGGAAGGATTGTGCTGAGCGTACCCACAGCAAGTTTCAACACACCGTCGAATCCACCAAAACTATCGCGCACCCAAGCGATCGTGAGGCCTAGGCCTTCAGTCGTTGTGATGAGCGCGTCGATTCCACCTTTGGCCGCTGCGCTTTGCGTAAACACGCGCCCGAGTTCCTCGTCAACATCACCCCACGCCTGACCGAGACTCTTGAGCTTCGTGTCGAGCGTGTCTGCCTGCGCTTCGGCGAGCTGAAACTTGCCTGCGAGAAACGCAATCGCTTCAGCCGTCGAGCGCACCTGCACACCATAGCGCTGAAGCACGCTAATTTTACCTTGATAGACCTTCGCAACCGCTGACGCAGCCGATCCCAAATCACCTGTCACTTGTGCGAACCCGACAGTCGCGCGCACTGCTGATTCGATTTTGTCACCGGCGACGCCCATCGCTAAGAGCGTTCCTTGGATCTGCACAATTGCGTCGTCCCCAATGCCGAACGCACTTTGCATCAACGAAGCCTGACGCTTGAGCGAGTCGTTCAGCTTGTCGCTATAAATTCCACGTTCACGTAGTGCGGCTGCTAGACGAATCTCGACGCGCTCTTGTCCGCTCGCAGCGTCAACCCACTTGCCGACTGTTTGCGCGACCGCGCTAGCAGCACGGCTGATTTTGCTGAACATCTCGAACATCTGATTAAGCGGTGTGAAGTAGTCCTTGATCTTGTCGAGGCCGCTGAGCGCGCTCGCGAGCCCTACGCGTAGCGCCGAGAACTGGCGCTTGGCATCAGCGACGAATTTACCGACGGCGGTTTTTGCGCTCGCGGTGACGACACGAAGCGTGATTCCGATTTCACGTGCGTCTGCCATGGGCCTCCAGTTTAGCACTCTGTGCTTGGAGCTTTCGCGTTTCGGTTTCTTGCTGCTTCGCGATCGTGTTGGTAATTTCGGTGATCGCTTGGAACCACGCTAGCGGCTGCGATCCTGTATCGCCGATCTCGGGTGTCGCGCTGAGTGTCTTCCACGCACCGTAAGCACGCAGCCAAATCCACGTCGATTCGGAGATCACGGACCACGGGCAGCGTCGAAGATCAGGCGCAAACGCGAAGTGAAGCGTGTCGCCGGATCCCTTGCCGGTGCAATTGCGAGCCTCACGGAGATCGTTACCGGACACGTCGCCCTTGCACTCCTCGCAGCTCCAATCCCACGAGCGGTCACCGCTGGCTGCGAAGCGTGCCGCTAGACTGATTCCCGCAAAGCGCCGTCTTCAAGCGCCGAATGCTCGACGAGCGCACCGAAGATTTCGTTGATCACGGCAAGGTGCACGGCGTCGGCGGAACCTAGCAGCGCATCCCGCAATTCAGCCCACGTCTTCAGCTCACGCTTGCCGCTCTTGTCCTCTACGAACCAGTTGCGCACGTCCTTCACGCGAGCGTCGAGGCACTTTAACTTGACCGCGAACTCGCGACGCTCGACGTATGCGCCTACGTCCTTCATGCGTTTCTTGGTCACGAGAACTTGCGATTGCTGATGGGCTTGAAACTCGCGCGCAGACATCGGCACGAGCAGCACGGCTGCACGCTCCGGCTCAGGGCGCTCTCGATTGTCGTCGAGGTCAGGCGCGAACCAAACGCCTTCAGGATGGTCGAGCTCTGAGCTGCGAATCGTGATCATGTGTAGCTGAGCGTTAGTTCGTTCGCTGCACTTGTGGCAAGACCACGGAACGGCACCGAAACGACAGCCTCGGCTGCATCCGTGTCGCCGACTTCGGGTACATCCATGTCCGAGAAATCAAGCTCAGCCTTCACCGTTACGAGGCAGCGCGAGCCCGCAACCGATCCGAAGGTTGCCACGATATCGTGTGCCGTGAGCGCCTTTCGCTGGCCAAGGATAACCAATAAGTCTCGGCGACACCGGAAGCTCATCGATCCAGTGAGCTCTCGGTGTCCGGGAATCGCGTCACTGATTTCCGCTGCGAACAGCTCGTCGTCGATCACCTTTAGATTGTTGTTGAGCGTGAGCTCGAACGCCGTGATCGGCAGAGCTCCACCGGCGTAAGCGGATCCACCTGACGGCGTGAGTGACAGCGACCCAAGGTTGCCGGAGATCGGAGATCCAGTCGTCGAACCTGAAGGCAAGTGTGGACGTACAGGATCGCCCGTGAGCGTGCCAAAAGACGGAGGCCCGCCGCCAGACACGTTCACGAGCGTGAGCACAGCACCGGCTTTCACGCTCACGTAATAGCCGAGATCGTCCGTACCGTCGTCGCCGTCGATCTCGAGCACGTCGCCGAGCTCGAAGTTGTTAGCGTCGGCGGTCTGCACCGTGACTGTAGTTGCTGTGTTGCTCGCGACCGTCGAGTAACCTGCGTGCTTGTGCGTCTTAAACGGGCCGCTCGCCACGATTTTCGGCTGCTCACCGCCGCTCGCCGAAATGCGTAGCTCATTGATCAACCAACCCGCACCTTGATCCTGGTACACGCCAGCGAGCGCGCCGTCACCGAAGTGTCGCGCGAACGAGAGTGACGGCAACGCACCCTGCAAATCACCAAGCGCGTACACGTCCGAGGTTGCAGGTGTGTTTGTGTACCCGGTGGTTCCGCCCATCGCTGCGAGCAGGATCGCGTGAATATTTGGAGGCGTGCCCGCCGTGCCCGAGCCGAGCAAGTAGGCTTCGATTTCACACTGATTCGTGGTCTTGCCCGTGACGTGTTCGAGTCGCGATCGTGTGCTTCGCGCGTCGCTTCGGATGTCGCGCTGGATCTTCGTACCGAGCACCGAACGCGGCACACGGATCTCACGATTCGTGGTCGTTTGCGCGGCCGGATAGACGTAGGTCCCAAAGGTTGACTCGACAGCGAGCCAGAAGCGTTGAGTGCGGCCTAGAACGTAAGGAGTTGCGGCGGGCATTGGTTAGTTCTCCTCTGACGCGTCGTCGCTTAGCGAATCGCCGCTTAGCGAGTCCGGCGCGTCGCACGATTCTACACTCTCACGCGACAATCGTGCGACGAGCTTTGGATCGGTGATTATGGATCCCGCGGGAAGTGTAAGTTCCTCGGGCGAGAGCACAACAGTCTGGAGCAGTCGAACGCTCATGCTGTCACTCCAATCGTGCGATCGTAGATCACTTTAATCGACAACCGAATTGTCTCTTGGCCTTCGAAGTCGGCTTCGTCTGTCTCGGCTTCGACGATCGAAGTAGCGATCGCTTGTTGGTCGGTGTTGCTGGCGCCGCGCCAAGTTTGATTCGCGTGGACGGCTGCGATCATGTCGTCGAGGAGATCGTTAATTGCGTTGATCCGTGCGTCCTCGCTGTCCGTTGCAGCGTTGACGAACGCGAGTAGGTCTACAATAAACTCGACGCGCAACATGTTCGCTGGCTGGTAGCGATAAGTTTCAAGCCTCGGCGCGATACACACCGAAATCCGATCATCAAAACGCGTCTCGTTCCAGGTTCGCGCGTGTCGATGCACGGTGTCTACGGTGGACACGTAGACACCAGTGCCGTCGATTCCTTCAAGCGCAACCTTGATACGATCGAGTATAAGGCGTCGCGCGATTGTCATGTCGAGGTCACCACCGTATCTACGGCTTGGCCGATCAATCGAACTACGGTTTCAGTAGATGCTGTGTTCGCCTTCGAGAGATACTTCTTCGCGCGAATCGTGGCGGACGAGCGCAGCACGTAGTGCACCTTGAGGCGCTTGCGCTTTGTACCGAGGGTCTCAGCGAGCGCAGGCTTTGAACCGTGATCGATCACGAATAGCTTGCGCGGAAAAGCTCTCGGCGAGCCTACGCGTCGTGCTTCAGCTGTAACTGGAATCGCAAGCGCTCGGGCTTTCTTCGGACGAATCACACCGCCCGTCTCGTGGATCCCAGCGTACGGCAGAACCGAGAACACGCCAAAGACCGCGGTTGTGCCGTCGTGCGCCGTGGAGAGTTTCACGCGAGGTCGAAACGATCGTGAGAGCGCGCCTGTCTTACGTCCCTCGGTCTGGCTCGTCCAGTCTGCAATCTCTTTGCGAATGTTTCCGGCAATCACCTCGAGCGCTTTGCGTGCGCCGCTGCCGCTCTTGAGATCCGACGCGAGCTTGCGATCAAACGCGATCGCCCAGCGTGTCACGTTTTCGTTGATCTGGATTCCCGCGCTTCCGGCCGACATCGCGTCAGTCTCCCACGTTGTAACGGCCTTCGCCTGCGTTTTGATCGACGGCGTTCGGCGCGTCGTCGAGTCCGACTGCGAATGCGGGTTGCGTAGCGTCGTCTTCGTTCGCGAGGTCTGCTTTGCCCTGCACGCTACGCCCGCCAGCGAATACGCTCAACGTCGAGTTCGCACGCCGTCGGTACTTGTCGGCGAGATCGGTCCAGAACTTCGCCGTGCTTTGCGGCGAGTCGGAAATACCAACGGCCGAACGATCGATCATGCGCCCGAACTTTGCCGCGATCACTTCACAGCATTCAGCCGCGACGATCCAAACGTTCGTGGAATTGGTGAGATGCCAATCGATTTCCTCGTTCTGGAGGATCTGCCGCGACGAATCGGTGTCGCGTATCAGGTGTCTGACACGATCCCGATTCGTCGCAAGCGTGTTGGTATAGGTCCACGTCACTCGTCACCTACAGCGTAGCGATCTCCTCGATCACCACGTAGATCGCACCGCGGGCCTCGACCCAATCGGCAGATCCTGCCGTGAAGCTGATAGACTTCGCCGTCACCGCGTCGCTGAGATGCGGCTCCGGAACGAGTGCCGCCGAGCCGCTCTCATCAACGCGCAACAACGCGCCCAATGTTTGGCCCGACGAAATCAGCGTGCCTTTCTTCAGCCCCACCGCGACGAACGAAATCCCCACGAGAAAGCCGTCGGCGTCACCGCCGGACTCGCTCGCGAGTAGTCCGACGTCCATCGTTTTCGTAGCGCCGGTCGTCTCAGCTGTGGTCACGTCCACGAAGACATCGCGCACGATGCACTTCGCCGGGAGATCGATTCCCGTGTCCTGTTCGGATCCCGTCGGAGCCGCACCGATCTCGTATTTCAGCGTCCGCGTGATCGTCTTCCCGAGTACCGGTGAATCGAAGATCACGCGACCCTGTTCGCGTTTCGTGGCGCCCATCGAGCACCCTCCTTCTGTCGCGTATTACGCGACCACGCTTGGGAAGAACTCGCCGAGATCTGAGCCCGTGACCACCATATCGTAGGCGCTCTGAATCTCGAGCTTCACGCCGTGTCGCGTCGGCACCTCGAAGCGTAGGATTCGCGAACCGTCACCGGCTCCCGCGAGTCCAGCCCAACGGAACGTGTAGCCAGCGCTTGGTTGCATCGGCGACGGTCGATCCGCCGCGTACGCCAGAAGGCAATGCTTGCCCGCGATAAACGCGTTTGCCGCGGTTTCGCCCTCGTTGTTCGTCGAGTAGCTTGCGGCTGCTACGACGTACTGATCCACACCAAAGAATCGAGCGAGCATCGCTTCGTCGATCGAATCGGCCGACGTGTACTTGAACTGCTCTCGCACGAGCGGGTGGCGCTGAAGTGCCTGGTGCACCTCGTAACCGACGAGCATGCGATTCGGGAACTGCCCCGTGCTCTTGAGCATGCGCGACTGCGCGCCCTGCACGTCCAACTTGGGGTCAGACGTGGAGTTGCTCCATTGATCGCCAACGGTCGTATCCGTGCCCCAGATCGAGGTCGTGAAAAACGCAGTCATGAACTCAACTTCGCGATTAATCAGCGCCATCTGAGACAGCAAGATCGCGGCGTCTTCCTCGGCGCCGCCCGGCGCGTCGTAATTCGCGGCGATTTGATCGTCAACGAAATGACCAAGCGCCCACACGTCACAAGAGTAGGTCGAGCTCGACAGCCCGTAGCCCGCTTCAAACGACTCTGCGCCCGGTCCGAGACGCTTCATCTCGTTTCGACGAAAGTCGTTCTTCGTGTAAATTCGATACTTGTTGCTCTGCTTCGCGACGTTGATCGCCGGAAACATTCGCTCAGCTGCGAACAGCTTCGCGTCCTGAACGTAGCTCACGCTCATGTCCGTGAGTAGGGAATCGACGTGCACGTCAGAGAGAGTTGGTTGCGGCATTGTCTGCTAGTCCTCCGTGTAGCGCGCGCCTAACGGCTACGCGGCCCTTCCGAGATTGGCGCAGTTGATCACTGCGGTTGCGAGCCCGGCGGCTGCGCCCGACGCGACGATCACCTGGCCGCACGTGTACTCAGTCGTGTCCGTGCCCGGCGTCTTTGCGTCAGCCTGGCCATCAGATTGCGTACCAATCAGCGTACCGACCGTGAGCGCAGCATCAGAGCTGACCTTCGTGCAGCCAATCACGAGCACGCTCGCAATCTGACCACTCGTCGGCTTGTTTTGAAGCACGCCGATCGGCTTGTCCGTCGCGTCGGCACACAAGATCACCGTGTCGGCCGCCGACATTTTCACGAACATGAATTGCTTCGCGGAGAGATCCGCGCCCGCCTTGAAACTGAGAACGAGAGACCCCGATGCGAGATCAACACTCATGACTACGCCTCCTCACGGATGCGGGCCTTGAGCGCCGGATCCGACTTCAGAACTTCGACACGCGCCTTCTGCGCGCTCCAGCTCGTGTTGCTCTTACGCAGCTCAACCGCGCGCCTCTCGAGCTCGTCTCGTGCACCCGACTGCTTGCCCGGAGCGCCGAGAGTCTTGAACAGCTCGCTCTGGCCCAACTGCTTCGCGACCGTCGCGAGCATCGTTTCGAGCTTCGCACTAAGCTCAGGACTCACGTCTCGCACGGCGAGGATGAGATCTGCCTTCTCGTCGGGCGTGCCCGGAGCGAGCGCAAGCTCGCTTTTGTTGACGAGCTCCTTGCGCGCGGTCGCGCGCCGATCATTGGCGAGCTGCTTCTCAAGCTCGACACGCGATGCTTCGGCCTTCTCGAGCGCGACCCGCTGCGTCTCCTGTGTTTTGAAGACAGCTTCGAGCTTCGCGCGGATCTCGGGATCCGTGGTCTTCTCGATATCGGCCTTCGCGATCTCGCCGGTCGGCTTCGGCGCGTCAGGCTTTGCAGTCTCGATACCGAGTGCCTTCGTGACCTGTGCCTTGATCTCCGGATTGTCGAAGGCAGAGAGAGCGCGCAGCGCAACGCGCGCGGCCTCGCCGTCTGGACCGTCCAGCTTGATGCTGTCTTCCAGCTTGCACGCCGTCTCGAGCGCGCTCTTGAGCGTTGCGTTCTTCACGATTCGATCCTCCGATTTTACGAGTGCGATGCGTTTTTGATTCGCACCGCGCTGCACGAGTGACACTTCACTGACCTCAAGGTCGGTGAGGACGTTGAGCTCCGGCATGGAGCCTCCTAGTTGTTGGTTGTTGTGCGCGACAGATTGCCGCGAAAAGTTGTGTTAGCTACTGCCGCTCAGGTCTACGAATTCGACCTTCGGCATCGAGGCTTCGCTTGCAGGCGTCCGAAATCCATTCGCTCCGATTGAAAGCGCGTCGATTTCACCGTCACGGTACGCAGCCCATTCCAAGTCACCGAGCTTGATTCCGAGAACCCAGGCGCCCGAATGCACTGTGTCGTTGCCGAACGGAAGCTTGAACGCGCGATGCTCTTTGCCGTCGATCGCCTTCTGGTAATCGACGGTGCTCGGATATCGCTCGATCCAGGACTCCACGACGTAGGCGTCAGCAGGCAACGAATGGCCTCTGCCGATCACGCGAGACTCGCGCATAAATTTGTGTGCGGCGTCCTCGACGTGCCTCGGCGGCGTCCAGTCACCGTGCGCGTCGAACTGATACGGATCCAAAACCACGGCGTACACGATTTGCTTGGGCTCGTAATCTTTGCGGATCGCAACCTGCAACGAGCCGAGGCTATCGCCTCGCGTAGATTGTAGCGCACCTTTAGGTGTCGATTGCAACTCTTTCGTTGCTGCACTCGATTTCAAGATCTCAGCGAGCCGCTTCGTGACCTTCTCCGGTTGTGCGTTCAATCCTGCGAGCGAAGCCGGGTGCGGCAGAAAGTGCACTGCGATATCGGGCCGAAGCTCGCGGCACTCGCGTTCCGTGCCACGCCCGAGTGCGATCACCTCGACGGTCTCAGCGGGGATCGAATCGGGAAGCGCAACAGGAATCGACGCGTCGTAATACTTGCGAAACGCCACAACTTCGTCAGGCGAGAAACACGTTTGCGTCACGAAGACTCGTGGACAGTAGAGCAGTGTTGATTTGAGCGCACGTGTGATCACGGCGTAACTTCCGTGACGCAGGTTGTCACGCGCTTCAGTGATCGCGCTCTCGACACTTTGCTTGTGCGCGTGCTGATTCCACGTCGAGACCGCCATAGCGTAGCGCCGATCGTCGTCGGGATATTCGGCGAGCATCTCAGCGTCGGTCATGTAGCGCGTAAGAAAATCGTCGCGGCGTTCAATTGCATCAGGCGTTAGCATTAGGCTTCACCTCGTCACTCACTTCGCCGACGATCGCAGCAGCTTGATCCTCGGGCAGCCCGAACAGCGCCACGATCATCTTGATTCCACTCTCAGCAGGAATCTGGCGCTCGTGCACGTTTCGCACGATTTCGACCAGCGACTGTGTTCCGCCAACGCCAATCTGCTGCGCAAGTGGTGTACCGGCGTCGCTTTCGTTCGTGGCCACACGTTCAGGTACAGGCAAGTCTGCCGCACGCAAAAGTTGGTCTTCGAGCTCGGCTCGCGGTTGCACGAAACCGGCGAGGCTCGAAAGATACGTGGCCGTCTCTTCGAGCGACGATGCCGCGACCTTGCCGTGGCTTAGAGTTGGACGCAGTGCAATTGGAATCGAATTGAGATCGAAGACGCGGTCGAACACGAATCGCTGAAGCGTATCGCGCACGCCACCGAGAAGCGTGTAGAGCGTGAGAATGAAAAATGAGGTTTTGTTCTTGTCGAGCGCGTAGCTTCCTGCGCCTTCACCAATCGTGAGAAAATTCGCGTTGAACGTTGCCGCGATCTCTCGACGGTAACGATCGATCGCGCCACCAATCGCCGTGAGATCCCGCCCGCCTGTCGAGAGCAACCGGAACCTGTAGCCCGTAGGCTTGCCGTCGGCGTCGAGCTCCGACGGAATCAAGAGACCCATACGCTCGTCCGTGCGAATTTCCTGGACCAGCTTTTCGAGCTCAGTGCGTGTCGAGGCCTCTACGCCTGCTGCGTTCGGATCCATGATCGCCGGCGGAACCTCGAGCACAGGGAGCCCGGCGAGGTTCCGCTCATGCCCGATCGCTTCGATCTCCTGAAGGCGCTTAAGCAAATACCAGCTCCGATAAGCGTTGCGCAGTAGCGATCTTCCTTCAGGATTGTTTTTTGCAGATTGCGTGCGAAACAGCGCGCACCTTTCGATCGGCAAGAAAACGGTTCCGCGATCGAGCGTCTGAACCAGGCCGCGAATCCCGCCATCGTCGTCGAGCTGCCAGCGATCAAGTGACTCTTGCGCGCGAATCTCGATTTTACGTAAACCGATTCGCCCGTCATTGTAAGCTGATTCGCCCGAGCTTCGCGGCTTCAGGCAAACCTCGAAGTAGCTCCAGCCGAACACGAGCTCAGAGAAAATCTCTGAAATGAGATCACTCCAAGATTGCGAGAGATCTGATTCGAGCGAGCGTGCGAAGTCGAGAGCTGCGAGAGAACCCGTGTCCTGCCCCGACGCGGACCAAATCCACGGCACTTGTCTGACAAGTGTATCGATTGCGTGCAGCGCCGCGCCCGCTGTGGCGTCGTTATCCCGGATCTCGGTGTAGACTTTTGCGGCTTTGCGCCCGGCGAGTCGAGGGTGAAACTCTTCGCGAATCGAGCCGGCAGCTTGCTTGAGCCCAGTGCGTCCGAGCGGCGTGAAATCTGCCACGTCACGAAAGCGTAGAACGACGCGCGTGCAACGTGCAATAGTTTGCTTGTGCCTCCACGTATTTCGCCCGCCGAGCTCGCATCAACACGTCGCAAGCTGAGATCGCAAACAGCACGCGTCGAGACTGAGCTGCGTGTTCGCTTGTCCGCCGAATTCGCGCGTATCATCCGACGTGAAGTCTTGCGTGCTGTGCAGCTGAAAGGCATAAGCAAAATTCGGAAGGCAATTACGAGTGAAGACGAAGACTCGATTTGGAAGCTGATTGAAGATGCGAATATTCAAGTTTTCACTGAAGCGCGCCGTGATTTCACGTCAGGATTTCGAATTGGCGTGGTTCGGCGCGACACGAAACGCGACACGATGCTCGCAGCGAAGGAGGTGAAGATTCGCGAGTTTCTTTATGAAGCCCGAATCGATCTCGCAGATCGCGTGCGCCACGTGATTTCCACGGCAAGCGAAACCGCAACAATCGACGAGACCGCGCGTCGGCTGTTCACGAGTCTCCGAGACCACGGAACGTTCTCGCGCGCACGGGCTGAAGTGATTGCGAGAACGGAAACAGCGCAAGCGGAAAACTTCGGGATCGTGACCGGGCTCAGCGACTCAGGCTTCGAGATGCTCGAATGGATCTCGATTCGTGACGACCGCGTGAGACCCGATCATGAAGCCATGCACGGCGTGCGCGCAAAGATCGGTGAGCCCTTCACGCTGCCTGACGGCACCGAGCTCGAGTTTCCAGCACACTTCGACGGTCCGCCCGAGCATGTAATCAACTGCCGATGCACGGTCGCGCCGGTTGTCGAATAGACATTGATTGAGGCACGCTCAAACCATGAGCGGCGGGAGCTACGATTACGCGTACCGAAGACTCGAAGAACTCGCTGACGACATCTCATGTCGCGCGGCGCACTCGACCACGTGGCAGGCACGTGCAGCATTTGCTGTACTGCTTCGCGCTTGCGCTCACGCGGCACGCGCTATTGAGTGGGTTGATTCCGACGACTGCATGCCAGGTGACGAGCTCGCCGCAATTGAAGCAGCACTGAACGCCGCCGGACGCGTGCCCAGTGACAGCGATGCCGAGCGAATTCGGTGTGCCACAGAAGTGCTCGCGCCTGAGCTGTTCGCAAAATCTAAATGAAACGTGTTGTGTGCAGTGTCCTGCTTGTCGCGTGCGCCGATCCTGTAATCGTCGCACCCGTCGATTGCGATTCACCGTGCTACACCGGACCTGCGTGGACGCGGCACGTTGGAACATGCCGTGACGGTTGGCCTCGTTGTGTAGATCGGCTCGTGATCACGTGCGAGGGCGAGGTGCTTCCGCGCGAGGAAGCTTGCGCCGCAACCGAGGATCTCAACTGCGACGGGCGAATCGGTGTAGACCTCACGCCTCCGGCCTATCGCGAAGTGTGCGGCTCGAACGTTGGCGCGTGCAGACTCGGCGCTATCGCATGCGTTCGAGGCGCCGTGAAGTGCGAAGGTGAGATCGCAGAGACGCTCGAGACATGTAACGGGATCGACGACGACTGCGACGGGACCACCGACAACCTTACGCCGGAGGTCTGTTACGACGGCAATCCGCTCGAGCTCACGCGTCCACTGTCGGAGTGCCGAGCTGGCGTGACAGCGTGCGATCGAGGCGCGACAATCTGCGCAGGCCAGGTGCTCCCACGCGACGAAGCTTGCGGTTCCGGTTTGGATCTCAACTGCAACGGCCGCGTGGACGACGACGACACGACACCAGGCGAAATCACGCTTGCGTTCGTGCTCGATCGCTCGTGCTCGATGGCCGACATTGATAACGCGATCCGTGGAGTGATGATCGATCTCGCAGGCATACGTGTTGCGCCACGCTACCGTTACTCGTTGATTGACGTGCCTGGAAACCAAGATTCGTTGCCCGCATGGCAGCTGCTAAGCGTGAGCTCAGCTGTGTTCGTCGAGTTCGTGCGAGGTCACGACACGCTCGCCGGGAGCAATGAGTATCAGCTCGACGCGCTAAATGAGATCGCGCGCATGGGCTTGGCCCCAGGTTACGCGATCGTGTTCACTGACGAGCCCGCTCAAGCCTTGCGCGAAGACACGCTACCGGCAGACGTGGACGCGAATCTTCGCACGGCACGAATCGAACCGCTAATCTTTGCACGTGACGACGACCGAGCGTCCTTCGTGCCGATGCTTGTGCGCTCGATTTACAGCGACGTGACCGTGATTTCGAATGCGCTCGACAGCGCCACGAACACTTGCCGCTAACTGCGCCAGTAGGACGGTGCTGAGAGCCCGCCACCAACGCTCACGCTCACGGGTTGTGCTCCACCTAGCATTAGCTCGGTAAACGCCCACACGAGCGCGTCTAGCCTGTCGGGCGATTCGTTGTCTTCGACGGGATCCCAGGTGCAGCATTGATCTTCCAGCGCTGTGAACTGAGTGCCGAGCACGTGTGATATTTTGCCCTGCTCGTAAAGCGCCGCGATTGGCTCGGCGCGTGTTTGCTTTCCACGTGTTGCTGAGACGAGCTTAATCGGCACCTTCGGATCGACCGTGCACAGCACGTGCTCGACCATCTCTCCACCTTGATTCTTTTCCGCAACGATCTTGTCCGCGCGAAACTCGTGAAACGCGTCGACCGCGCGTCTGCCCCAGACCGCCGGCGATCCACGCACCGATCGATCGGCGAGCACGTAGCCACGCTTGTCAGACCCGATGCCCGCGATCACAATTCCCGCTTCGTTGCCTTCACTGGACGCACTCGGATCTACAGCTACGACCACGCGTCGGAGGTCTGGAGCCTCACGTCGCTGCGTTTCGAACCACGCACGACGCCACAACGCACCCGGAGACTCGTCGAGAATCGCGGCATAGAGCTCTTGAGCGCCACGGGCTGTGCCCTCGTACTTGGCGCGCAGATACGCGAGCGCTTTCGCAGCGAGGTTGCTCCGATTGTCGAAGGTAGACCCACGCGTGACCGCATTGCCGGGATCGGCGAGGAGCTGTTTCAGGAGCGTGATCGGTCGCGGTGTGGTTGTGACCATTACTTGCGGCTTTT
>Ga0209641_10000950_pt1 | contig 26446 bp, 17 predicted proteins | sample RifCSP16_1_FD_184022 | JGI IMG/M metagenome (GOLD analysis project Ga0209641, IMG submission 184022) | Soil microbial communities from Rifle, Colorado - Rifle CSP2_sed 16_1 (SPAdes) (version 2) | ecosystem: Environmental > Terrestrial > Deep subsurface > Rock core/Sediment | place: Rifle... | reverse complement strand
ATGGCATCACATCGCTGTGATGCGCAATCGTTGGGATGGCGTTTATCCGGATGGGTATCTGTGGCTTTATGTAGACGGAGAGCTTGAGGCACAGGGACCGGGCCCAGGCGGGGACATCAGCTACCCAGATGGTGCCGTACCCCTCTCCGGTGACGACGCGTATCTCGTCATGGGAGGAGCAAAAAGCCCAGCCGGAGTTGCGTTCAGCGGTTGGTTGGACGAGATACGGTTCTCGAACAGCCTGCGCTACAGCGGTCCATCCTACGCCGTCCCCTCCGCCCCGTTTCCTGTGGATGGAAACACGATCGCTCTCCTCCGGCTGGATGAGGGCGTTGGTGAGGCCATTAATGACGTCGCCGGCTACACCCCCCCAAGCGCAGATTACCCGGGCGGCCCGAGCAACGGGTTGAGGGTCTATGGCGGTTCGCCCGCCGGGCCCGCATGGGTTCCGTCCGACCTATTTCTTCCGTACAGGCTCCTCTTCCCGTCGATCGCAAAGTAGGTCATTCCATTTCAAATATCGAGAGCTTGAGGCCTTGTTGGTTGAAGAGACCGGGAGGCTGTCTCATGTTGCGGAGCCCGCCCGTCAACTCGGGCGGCGGCGTGATAAGCTATGAGCGATCGTAGCGCCTTCTTGATGATTGCTTATGTACAGCCGGCCGTACCGTCTGCAGGTGGAGGTCATCGCGCGGCCGGTTGAAGGCCGGCCGCAGCCAGGGCGGTCCATGCTCCCCAGCCGGGGCGGCATAAGGAGGCCGCATCGGTGGGCGAAGTCCTGCCGCGATGTGGCGGGCGAAATGGGAGTGGGCATCGATGGCTTGGTGGGCTCCCATCAGCAGCAAGTCAAGTAGAGCCAGGGTTCTGGCCATCGTTCTCTCAGTCGCGCTTCTGACGATTGCGCAGGCCTCTGGCCAAAGGTCCGCCGGACCAGGGATCGGAGCCGAACCGGCATGGTCCGGTTCGCCGGTCCGGCCGGGTGCAGACGCGCTTCGGAACTCAACGATCTTGAATCCGCAAGAATCGGCGTCGATCCACCGGGTTCGCACAAGCGAACATCACGGCACTGACATCCCGGCTGACACCCATGAGCATGATGGCATCATCGAGGCCTTCCCTGATCGGTTCTTGCGCCCTGCCTCTGCTGCAAGTGTCGAGGTCAGCCCTGAGACGCAGGGCGCTTTCGCCGCTCCGGGCCAGCCGCAGGACTATCCGATCACCCTACTCAACAGCGGCGACGAGGGTATTGATACCTATAATCTGACCGCTGTCTCAGCATGGCCAGCTACCTTCTTCACCGCCGACGGGACCACAGCCCTGGGAGACACGGATAGCGACGGGATCGTGGATTCCGGCCAGGTAGAGCAAGGCGATTCAAGAATCGCGACTGTCAGGGTGGTCCCGCCAGCCTCAGCCGCCGTAGGCAGTTCGGCCGCTGTCCTTGTAACGGCCGCTTCATCCAACGACCCGAGCAAGCAGGTGAGTGTGACCATCGAATCGGCGATACCCGCCTGGTTTGCTCAGGCTTTCCGCGATGATGGAGACGAGGCGATGAGCCTGTACCTGGTCCGGCCCGACGCCCAGACGGTGGTCAAAGTCACGCCGGACCTCCACGACGGCGGAGATTTTGCCATTGCCAAGACGGCCTCGGGCTCTGTCTACGCGTGATCATGCACGGGCTCCACGGCTGGCATCCAGATCTCCGAAATCGAATACTCGTTGCTCGATCGCAACGGTGCCACCACGCGCGAGGTGGGCAAACTGGTCGATCATGGCGGGGCGGCGGTCAACACCTATGATCGCAGCCCCGCCATGGCGGTTGCCCCAAACGGGCGGATCGGAATGCTATGGTATCGATCTCTCTACGACGCGGGGAACTACAACGAAAACGTATACTTCACTGTCCTCGACTCCACGGGCGAGATCGTCTATGGCCCGCTCAATCTTACCGACAATACAGGTTGGAGCCCTGGAGGCACCCCGGACGCACCTCTCTTCTACTCCCCGCGAATCGCGGCCACGGACGACAACCGCTATGTCCTGGTCTGGGAGAAGCGCTACTCCCCGACCCCAGGCAATCCCATCTACGACGTCTACTACGCCGTTCGAGATCCCCAGGGCGATCCCATTCAGGCCATTGCGCAATTTACCACCGACACGCCAGGCTGGGACAACAGTTACGAGTATCCTGCATCGGCACCTCTTCGGGGCGGCCTGGCATTGCTTGCCTTCAACCGGACGGGGTCGGGAGGCGAGACCTACTACGGAGTCATGAACAGCAACGGCAGCATCGTGAAAGGGCCGACGAACCTCACCAATGATGGCTCGTCCGTGCGCGATTGGGACTATCTTGACGCTGTCCAGTTGAGCGACGGCCGGATCATCGTTGCCTGGATTACACGGTCGGAAGATCTGCCCAAGACCTCGATCAGGTATGCGATCCTCGATCCGGCCTACAACCTGGTCGCCGGACCGACGACTTTGAGCCATCCGTCTGCCGGCGAGACCGATCGCTACCCATCCGTCACGGCCGACAGCCTCGGCCACGCGGTCCTGACGTGGACTGATTCGTGGTGGAGCCATCTCTATTACGCGCTTCTTGACAGCGCCGGCAACGAGGTCACATCACCGATGATCTTCCGCACACCCGGGCTCTCCCGCTACGGTACATTGAGGATCATCACCAGTTACCAGGGTCACGGCAACACGACGTATAGCAGGCTTGAACTATACTTGCCACTGATTCTCAAGGATGACTGACAGGACAAGGGGAGCCTAACGCCACGAGAGCGGGGGCTTGTCCGCCGCATGGCGATTGACAATGAACCCGTCCTCACCGATCATCACGAACGCCATCCCCTAATAGGATCGCATGTGACCCTCGCCGACACATTGACAATGGCCAACATCCTGCGGCTCATAGTGGCCCTTGTTTTTTTCGCCGGCCCAGGGTTTGCGATCGTGTACGTCCTCGGATTGCGTGATCGCTTCGACCGCACTTGCGCCATCATCCTCGCGTACGGCCTGTCACTTGCATTCTGGCCAGTCCTGCTGGCGTGGCTCGAGTTGCTTCATGTCCGCCTCGGGTCATGGACCGCGTACGCGATCCTGGCTCTCGGGTGGGGCATTGCCTGGGTTTACCGAGCTCGGACCACACCATGGGTGGAAACGCGCCCGGTTGCATCTTCGCCGTCGCCTCGAATCGTGTTTTGGGCGCTGGTGGCGGTCACCGTCGGGACGGGGCTCTGGGCATTGCGTGGCGCAGTGACGGGCCTGGGGAGTGACAGCTACCATCACACCCTGATTGCCCAGTTGATGCTCGACGGCGGTGGCCTTCCCGAGGATTACGCCCCTTACGCGCCGCTAGCGACGTTCCGCTATCACTACGGGTTCCATGCCTGGGTTGCCGCTGTGGCCTGGCTGACCGGGATGGAGCCCCGCCTGCTCGTGCCTTTCCTGGGGGAACTGCTCCTTGGGTTCTGCGCCTTATCTACCGGGTTCCTCGCCGAGGCTGTCACCCGATCCCGCATTGCCTCGCTGATTGCGGCCGGGATTACGGGTCTCGTCTCCGTCTTCCCCGCCTTCTACATCAATTGGGGGCGCTATCCACAGATGGCGGGCCTGGCGTTGGCCCCGATCTTTCTTGGGGTGATGTGGATATGGAAGGACGAGGGGGTGCGAGGGCGGTTCATACCGGTGCTAGGGGTCCTTGCCGCGGGGATCGCACTTACGCACTATCGGGTCACGTTGATGACTGCGGTGGGAGCCGCGATCATCATAGTCACCGAGGTGTTGCTCAGAAAGAAGACCGACCGATGGAAGACGGTCCCCGGTATCGTCAAGATTTCAGGCTTGGCCCTGCTGCTTGGAGGACCCTGGCTATGGCATGTGGCGCGCTCATGGAATGAGGGTTTTCCCGTGGCCTTTGGCAGCAGCGGGCCAACCTTCTTCAGCCTGGATCGGCTCGGTCAGAACGCGCTGGCCTTTCCGACCAACGCTGCCCTCGTCGGGATCACGATCGCCGCCCTCCTCGCCGGCGCAGTCCTCAGAAACATCGCCATCCTGGAAATGGCGGTCTGGGCGGCCTCCCTGGTTGCCCTCTCCGGACCGCGGTTTGCCTGGCTCCACATGGACACCGTGACCGTGGTGATGTCGCTGTACTTCCCGGCTTCAATCGCCATCGCCGTCGCCGCTGTCGAGGTCGGGCGAAGGCGACATGGCCGGTTCCGCCTCTTGACCTGGCTTGCGGCGGCAGCAGCATTCGTGCCGCTGGGGATTGGAGCCTACGGGCACGCCACGATTGTCGAACCGGGTGCAGGCTATGTCACCCAGGAAGACATGGCGGCGATGGCATGGATCCGCGAGAACATCCCGAGAGATGCGCTTTTCATGGTCAACACCTCCCGCTTCGGATTCAATGATCGGTATGTGATCAGCATCGACGCCGGATACTGGCTGCCGCTGCTCGCAGGGCGCCAGACGGTGACCGCCCCGATGGTTTACCCGGCAGAACGGGGAGCGACGCCGGATTTCCTTGACCGCCTTGTTGCGGTGGATCGACTCAACGGCGAGCTCACCTCCCCACAGGCGATAGGCCTGCTCGAGCAGATTGGTGCGACGCACGTCTATGTCGGTAAACGTGGTGGCCTGATTAACGTAGAAGCACTCCTATCTTCGCCCCATTTTGTTCGGGAGTACTCCGCCGACTCAGTCTATGTCTTCCGGATCGCCTATTCCGACGTGCCTTAGCAGAAACCCCGTGATTGAAACCAGCACGACGACAGCACACCGTTGGTTTCGCCGTATAGTGGGGCTCGGGCAAGCGTGACCCAGCCGAACGATCCTCCCCGGTTATGCACCTGCTGAGGGGGGTCGGTTTCTGTCTCGGCGTCCTTTGGGATACGGTCAGCGCTTTGTCCTGCGGACTTGATCATTGTCGCAATGACGATGCTCGGCCGCCGCAACGAAGATGGAGCTACGATCCTGGTCCTAAGCGCGGAACTGGAGCATGTGATGAAGGCGATTCAGATAGGATGTTCTCCGTCAGCGAGAAAAACCGGGTCGTTCGGGCGTCTTTCCGATTCTTGCTCGGAACCGTCCGCCGAGTTGTTGGGCTCGCTGTTTCGTGTCGCATCTCGAGAGCCATGCAGCGCTGGCTTCCCGGCGGGCTGATACGTCTGGCTACCAGCATTGGTGCGCTCCAGCCGTCTTCTTGAGACACCCTGGCGAGAGTCTCCCTGATCCAGGATCGGTTCCATCTACTCGTGATCTCCACAGTAACAATCGTGTACACTCTAAGCCGATCGGGTGCGAGGCGATCTAGGGCCGGCAAGATCCTCACCTTGCAAGCCTTCCCAGATCCCCTGATGCGGTTCTGGAACTTGCGCGATGCTCATTCTTGGCACCTGCACCCGTCAGCCTTTTCTTGACAGACTAGGCCCACCTGTCCATGAAGAGATCGCATGACCTGACTCCAGCCATGGTCTACAGGCGATCGTCTGATCCGCTGGTCTTCCATCCGGAAGCAGCTATGGCCTGGACACTCGTTCGAGAGTGAACAAGTGACACTCGAAGGGGTTTGGCAACTTCTCATCGGCGCGGCCCTGTTAGTGTTCCCGGGGTACGCGGCGATTTCCATCCTCAGACCCCGAATAGACTTCGGCCCGATAGAAGAGCTCTGTCTGGCACTCGGCCTGTCAATCGGGATCGTACCCCTGGCATTGTATGTCTCCACCCTCGTCGGCCTTGTGCTCACACCCGCGTGGGCAGCAAGTTTGCTCGCGGCCGCGGCCCTTGCATCTGCTGGGAGAATTCGACATCGATGGTTGGATTGGCGGGCGAACCAAACCGGGAAGCTACCCGCGGCCGGTCTCGCCCTGGGCCTGATCTTCCTGGGGTCGCTCGTGGCCAGGCTACTGGCCGTCAAGGGGATCGCGTATCCCTTGTGGACCGATTCCTATCATCATACGATGATCGCCCAGCTCATCGTCGATACCGGCAGAGTGCCCTCATCCTTCGAGCCGTATGCTCCTATCCACGATTTCACCTACCATTTCGGATTCCACGCCCTGGTCGCCTGGTTCCATTGGCTTACCGGAGTGCCCGTGCCTCGCTCGGTCGTCGTGGTGGGACAGGTCGTCAATGCCCTGGTCGTCCCGACAACCTACCTCATGGGATGGCGTCTCTTCCAGGATCGCTTAGCCGGTCTGGTTGCGGCCTTCATCACCGGGCTGATTTCGCACATGCCGGCCTTGTTCGTGAATTGGGGACGTTATACCCAGCTCAGCGGCCAGATCTTGCTGCCGGCGGTCATCGTCTTAACCCTGGAAACCCTGGAGCGACAAGAGCCGGACACTCGTCTGGGGATCCTTGCAGGCCTCAGTCTGGCCGGCCTGTTCCTCGTTCACAATCGAATCACCCTGTTCTTCTTGGTGTTTGCAGGGCTCTATACACTGGCCAGATTCCCCTCGAGCTCAAACTCTATCTCGCGAAAGGCATTGCTTGTGGGTGTTGGCTGCATCGCCTTAACGGCGCTCGTGGTCGATGGTCCCTGGATATGGCGTTTCTTTAGCGGATTCGGCGGTGTCGTGGTACGTCAACTCGTGAGTGGTTATCAACCTCAGGCCTTCGGCGGATATTTCGACTGGCAGCTCGTTCAGTTTGTCGACCACGGGGCGCGACTGGGCTTATGGATCTTCGCCGGTTTGGGTGTGGTCTGGGGCCTCATCCGAAGGAACAGATCCGTGTGGCTCATCTTTCTCTGGACCCTATGCCTATTCGCCGCGGCGAATGTGAACCTCATCGGTATCCGGCCCGTCTTCTCCACCTATATCGTCATCATCTGGGTCTACTTGCCTGTTGCCTTGTGCATTGGCTTCCTGTCAGGCCGGGTATATCACCTGGCAAGGGCGCGCACCGGCATCAGAATGGTCAAATATCCCGTGATGGAGTTGATAGCGGTTGTTGGCCTTACCCTCGCGGGAATCGCACAAGTTCGCTACATTGCAGGGCTGACAGAGCCCCAAAATGGGTTCGTTCGCGAAGCAGATCTCGAAGCTATGCACTGGGTGCGCCAGAACATCCCTGAAGACGCACTCTTCAGCATCAAGGCTTTCTTCTGGACTCCCACCGGCGCCCATGGGCTTGATGCCGGTTACTGGCTTCCACTGCTAACCGGAAGGGAGACTATCATACCCCCTGAGACATATCCCAGCGACGGAAGTGCCCAGTATGTATCAACAGTGAACAAAAGGATCCGCGCACTCAACGACCTCACTAAAACGGGCGGCCTATGGAGAGTGATGCAGGAGTACCGCATAACACACATCTACATGGGTAATCGGCCCACTGACTTTGACCCCGAGTTCTTTCTAGAAGATCCTGAGCACTTCGAGCTGCTTTACGCGAAAGATGATGTCTGGATCTTCAAGGTAGTCGGATGAGCTTATGGGTTGGTCTAACGAGCCCCATCGTTCTGATGTCATCGACACCAGGACGTAACACTTTCCCTTAACAGGGGTATGCTAGTGCCTGCGCCCGCCTCGACCGGATCTCCACCACACCCTATGCGGCCCTAGCCTCTTCTTCCGTTAGAGCGTTATGGTTCGAACGAGGTCTTGCCTCAGGCGATCAGGTTGCGGACGATATCCTTCGCAGAGGCTGAATTAGGAGCAACGCCACCCGCGGCCTGCTGGGGCATAGTGTTGAGGGCATTCCGTCGGCAAGTGGCCCGGCCTCGGTTCCGTACAACGATGAACCAAGATCTTGGCTTCAGGCGTGGAGATGCTAGAATCATCGGGTGTCCATGACAGTCCTCGCTCCCCGGATCGGTTCCCATTTGACTTCCCTGTCGGGAGCTGAAGCCTGAATCGAAGGCGCCCCAGCCCCCCTGTCATGGTTAGGTCTAAGTTGTCGCCGGGTTGTGACGTCCGGCAGCCCACACCGAAGTGCCGCGGCCGTCGGTCTCATGGGGGTAATGCATGAAGATCGCATTCATCACATCGTCCTACCCGAGGTTCCCCGGGGACGGCACAGCTCCTTTCATCATGTCGATTGCTGAGCATTTCGCGCGCTTCGGACACGACGTAGAAGTGGTGGCGCCCTACGATGTCGCCGCCCGTCCCATGCCAAGTTCGGGGGTGAAAGTGCACAGGTTTCGCTACGTGTGGCCGGAAAGATGGCACATGATGGGCCATGCTCGCTCATTGAGAGAGGATGTGCGGCTCCGTCCTTCGGCATTCCTGCTCCTACCCTTCTTCCTGACTGCCTCCCTTATCACACTCTGGCGGGTCACTGGCGCACAGAAAACCCAACTCATCTATGCCCATTGGGCGATCCCCAACGGCCTCCCCGCGGCCATTGTCGCCAGATTGCGGCACTTACCGCTGGTCATCAGCCTGCATGGATCCGACATGTTTGTGGCCCGCCGAAACCCGGTATTTCGGGCGGTGACTCGCTGGATTTTCAGGGGTGCAACGGCGGTCACGGCCTGCAGCCCCGACTTGCGTGGGACTGCCATGTCCCTGGGTGCGCCGGCGTCCACGACGCTCTTGGCGTGGGGAGCCGACCCCACCATCTTCAAACCCAGTCTGCGCTCGAGTGACGTGCGACAGTCTCTGGCCGCATCACCCGGGACGGTCTTGGTCGCGTTTCTGGGGAGGCTCGTGCCCAAGAAAGGCATCGAGATCCTGTTGCAGGCCTTGCCCCCCGTTCTGGCAAACCACCCTCAGGCGAGAGTAGTGATCGCCGGCGACGGCCCTTTGCTTGACGAACTCGTCGACCTGGCAAGGGAACTCAAGATCGATGAGCGGGTAGCGTTCCCGGGTCGGATCTCGTGGGAGCGCGCACCGGAGTTTCACGCCTCAGCCGATGTCTTCGTTCAGCCGTCGGTGCGCGATGTGCAAGGGAACCAGGATGGCCTGCCGACCGTCTTGCTAGAAGCGATGAGCTCCGGCACGGCCGTAATCGCCAGTCGTCTAGGCGGTATCCCGTTGGTGATCGACGACAACGCAAACGGGCTCCTGGTGCCTCCGGGTAATGTAGCGGCGCTCTCCGAGGCATTGGATCGGCTCATCGCGAATGAAAGCGAACGACACAGACTGGGAACAGGCGCCCGCGCGTCGGTAGAGAAGAGCTTCAATTGGAGAAGCGTGGCTCTTAAGCTCGAGGCGATGTTCGTGGATGCTATCGACTCGCAGCGGGAGATCCCGACCCCCCGGATCGGATCAGTCTACCGACTTGAAGTCATGCGGGAGTTGGGACTGGACGAAGTCTACGGTCGTGTGCTGGACGTGGGCTGCCATGACGGGTTTCTTCTTGGCAGCTTGGGGGCCCGGCAGCGGACCGGCGTCGATCCGGAGTTGATAGGGAAGAGGTCTGGGGTGCAATTCGTTCGGGCGGATGGATGCGCCCTCCCCTTCGTAGACTCGGCCTTTGATTTCGTGTTCGCGATGGATGTCATTGAACATGTCGAAGATGACCGGACTCTTTCCAGATCGTTGCTGCGCGTATTGGCGCCTGGTGGTCGGTTGATCCTCAGCACGCCCGGCGCCGCCTTTCGCATCACCCCAGCCTTCCTCACTGCCTGGGTCAGCCGGAAGTGGGGACACGACATTCGCTCCGGATATCATCAGGGCGATCTTTTCCACTTGTTCAATCAGGAAGGAGTCGAGGCAAAGATCTACTCGTGGAGTGCGCCAACTTATCGGTTCTTGTATCTGCTTCTGCGTGCTCTGTATCCCATTTCACGTCGTCTCATAGCCAATTGGCTTAAATCTGTCGCCCGTCGGGATGCCCGGCACATGGATGGACTCCATGGGTTCCTGGTACTACAGGCACAGCGGGAACCCTAGTCATCCCCAACATGCGAGCACAGTTCTCCCAAAGCCAACCCACAGACAGAGATCCTCCAGCGCATGTCGTGATCACTGGGGGCGACTCATGGTTGAATCACGGAGACAACGCGATACTCACGGGAACCCTCCAAATGCTCAGCCAAGAGTTGTCTCATCCCACGTTCACAGTCTTGACCGACTGCCCTGAGAGGACGAAGCGCTCATTCCCATTTGTGCAGGCTCAGAATCGGAGGGACTTACTCGCCGTCGCGAAAGTCATGCGCGAGGCCGACATTGTACTCTGGGGCGGCGGGCATTTGATCCAAAACATCTCGAGCCAGTCTTTCATGCTTTTCCAATTAGCGCTAGTTAATCTCGCGCTCGCACAGGGCGTCCCCGTCATGGCCTTTGCTCTTGGCGCCGGAGATCTGCAGGGTTCAGTTTGGCGAAGGCTAACGACGGCGACGCTGAATCGCTTAAGCGCCATCACTGTCCGAGATGTCACATCCCGCGAGTTCTTGCAGCGGATGGCTGTTGAACGACCCATAACGGTCAGTGCCGATCCTGCCATCGTGTTGCGATACGATCAATCCCGTCCACCTCAGCTGCAAGAGAAGACAGACGCGCCGTATGCAGTTATCGCTCCTCGCCGGTGGTTCCACTATCACCATGCATTCTTCCCTGTGAAGTGGCAGCCCGCCCTTTCCAGAGTGGCTTCTCCTCACTTTGACACTATCATCGATGGACTTGCTCACACCGCAGACTGGCTGGTCGGGACCTACGGCATCAACATAGTACTACTCCCAATGTATCCGGGCGTAGAGCAAGGCGATGAGTTAGTATGTCAGGCAATACGGAACCGAATGGCAAACAGCTCAAGGGCCCAGATTACCCGCATTAATTACGAGGCCGGCAGCCTATTGAGCATCATAGGTTCTGCAATGGTCGTCCTCGGGGTGCGCTTACACTCCACAATCCTGGCCACATGTGCTGGAGTCCCGTCGGTCCACCTCCACTATCAGCAGAAGGGGCTTGGTTTTTTCACCCAAATTGGCTTGAGTGAATTTTGCATGGCAATCGACGCTGTTGACTGGGCCCTTCTTGAAGCCCGATTACAGCAACTGATAGATCAGCGTCAGTTCTACCATGAGCACTTAATCGAGAAGCGTGACGAGCTGACCCTGGCCGCGCGAGAGAGTGCCGGGATCGTGCGCCGCATATTGGCAGGTTAGATTCGGTGATTGAACGCCTACCCATGGCCGCAAGGGTCTTGGAGTTTCGGCCTTACCGAAGGGCTGAGTCGTCTCTCGATTTGGTCAAGCCACGCAACTATGGATGCCAAAACTGCAGCTTCGGCCAATACCGCCGCGAGAGTCCCCGGTCAGACCCCCAAGCCGGGATTGTTCATTTGCGTGCGTTTGACTCCAAGCCTAACCATTCATTTCGCGCGACAATAGCTTGTCGTGAAATGCCTCGATGCACACCTTCAGAGGACGTTAACCTTTGCCGCTGATAGCATCCCTATCTCCTGGGAATTCCCCTCCGCGAGCGGCTGTCAGTGCGCCTCTCGGCTCTGATCGAGACCTGGTTGACAAGACGGTCGGTGATGTCCTCCTCGGAAGCGTTGCTTTGCAGGCCCCGAGGGCTGGGACTTCAATGTGACCAACCTCATGGGGATTGCGCCAGCGGCTCCGTTTGATTCCCCGCTTAGCCTTCGGATTCTCAGGCGGATCTCAATTTGAAAGATCGGCTTTGTCGCGTTTCCGGCGGTCACAAGTGAGGGAGCTGATCGCGCGGGGTGAGGCGGAGTGTCTCGCGATTTGTTCTGGCGCACTCAGTCGCTATGGGCTCTATCGGCTGGGTTTCTATCGATTGGCGCCATAGGGTGGACTCAGGGGAAACGCTCATACTGTAAGCCCACGTGGAGCGGGCATTCCCCTACAGGGATTACGATGACATCTTGGAGGTGCATTCGTCTGCTTGGGAGGTGAGATCTGTCGAGCGCATTCCCCAATGTCTAGATATCGGGCGAAGACGGCGTGACTGTGATCCAAGGTGCCCTTGGGTCGGTGGTAGAAATTCGCGGTCGCCTGTGCGCGGGCGATAGTTGGCTTCGCACGCCAAACGGACTGAATCGCAGAGACCTCCCTAGTGCAATCCTCTCACTATACTCGTCATGGGGGTAGACTAATCGTCCCTACGTCAACAACTTCACCAGCTTCCACCTGAAACTTGATGGCTTTCCCGTCCTTCCGGAAAGCTGAGGCGTTATCAGGATCTGGACCTAACACAAGGACGTATGGACCAGGACGTATGTCAACGATTTGGAACCATCCTTGACTGTCCAGTGTCGCCTTGGGATGGAGGTTGGCATCCAGGACAAACACGCCCTCCCCACCGGATGGGCCTAGATATGTCGCCGCATATGCGAAGAGCTCCTTTCCGCGCCACGGTTCAGGAATGGGAGCAAGCTTTCCCCGCAGGACGCCCATCCCGGTTTTAGGAACAACCGAGGTCGGTCGAGGCGCGGCCGACTGAGAGACCTGGCAGCCGCCGAGCCAAAGGACCATCAACGGGACAATCGCCCTCCCCGTTAGGTTCATATCGATGTTCCAACGGCGCGGAACTGCTATAGGAATATGTACCCCGTTCCGTCATGCTCAGACACGACCACGACTACTCGCTCGGGACGCCACTATAGTCTTCGCCCATCGTCGTGACCGAGCCCAAGCCGGTCGGATTGGTCACCAGCCGGATAAGCGCCACAACAGGCTGATCACTCACGATCTCAACTGCACCTCCGTTCGGCGAATAGCCGAAGCTGTCACCAATCAAGGCACCCGCGGTGGAAGGATTGGAGTTGACTTTCGTGAACCGGGCCAGTGGACTCCCCGGGCTAGCGACGGTGTGGGCAGCCCGCAAAGTCCCAGCGGCATCGTAGTAGTTCACAACAATTGACTCGGCGGGATCGCTTCCGACATTCATGATCGCGATGAACGCTCTGAAATTGGTTGCAGGGTCGGCCGCCCAGCGGATATAAGGCGCCGCAAGCAAAGTGGCGCCACTCGCTTCGGCCACGAAAGCCGTCACGAGTCCATCGTTGCTCGCTACCTTGCCGATAGCCACAAGCGGTTGGCCATTGGTGCTTCGGATAACAGCCGAACCCAAGGCGTTAATAAGTAGGTCTTGCGCACAAGGGTTTGTGGAAACCTTTGCACCTTCAGCCACAACAGTCGTAGGCATCGACCCAACGAGTGCACCCGTGGTGTCATAGTAGTCAATCACAACATCGGCATCGGAGTCACCAGTGTTCTGAACGGCAAAGTAGGAAGTCTGCTCGGTCGCACCACGCCTACAAGTCGCTGTTGGGACAAAAAGCGAAGTCGCGCCTGAACTGGAGCCTTCATAGCCGTAGACTGCCCGGCCACTGTCCTGCGTCTCCTGGGCGACCGCAACAACGTGCCCTGGGGTCCCCGGGTCGCCTTTCTTGGTCGCTGTGATTACCAGAGAGCCATCAAAGCCTCCCCCGGGGTAGGTTGGAATAGATGGAACCGATACCACATATGAGGCTGAAGCGTCTAGATCCACCGAATGCGTGAAGTAGACCGCTGTCGGGGCGGAGACGGAGTAGAAATCTAGCGTGGCGGTGATTTCGAAATCATCTGTGTTCTGGACTCCGATCTGAGTAGTCGTTATGCCGTTCGCCCTGGTAGTCGGAAGGTAGAAGTTCGAGCCAGCGTCGCTCGAATCGAATCCCGTGTAGAAAGATCGGCTATACTCGAAGGGGACAGTCTTCGCGAACTGAACGTATGTGGCTATTATAGGCACATCAGCGCTTAGAACAGCCGAACCCGCGAACCCATCCGGAACGGAAGTTGATCCGATGTTTACCGAACCTGCGGCGTGCGGGTTCATGGCGAAGGGCCCGGCTGTGTAAGTGGTCAAGCCATCGTAGTACACAATGCTGAGATTCCCGGCGGAGTCGGACGGTGTGTAGTATGTGATCGAAGAGGTCCAGGTTTGCCCCGTCGCCGATTGGGCCCCGACCCAAGATCCGGGGATTGCGAGCCCAACCAGGAAGATTACGAAGACTAATGTGTTCGTGAGCTTTCTCATGATGGCATCACCCTTCTTGTGAGTTCAGGCCGGGGATCGGCCATTGGGCAACCTAATCCCCGAGTTCTCGGGTCCGATCGCACCGAATTGCTTAGCCCACCTGCTCGAGAGTTTCTGAATCGTGATGGTCGCCCTCATACATGGACCCTGCCTCATTCAAGAAAATCGCTCAAACGTTCTGCGGATCCGGGGCCGGCTACGCCGGGATTCCGGGGGTCACCTGCGCGGGATCCGCCTTGAGGTCTCGCGCCCGCACGGAAGCTCCCTCAGGCTAGGATACCTGCCCCTGGCGCGTCAATAATGCATTTGGATGATTCGCCGGGATCGTCAAGGGATCGGCGGGAGCAGGATGGTGAACACCGCCTTGTAGGCCAGGTTTTCGTTCGAGGCGGCGTCATCAAGCCTTCCTCCGATGGCGAAGAGATAGCTGCCGGAGGCCACGACCCCGAGCCCGGACCGGCTCCCTGAGAAAGGCTTGTTAAGCGACTGCCACTGATCCGGGCCAGGGAGATACTCCAGCCAGGGGAGGTCGCTTTCCTCGCCTAGTCCCCCAATCACGTAGACGATGTCAGTGATGCTCGCTACTCCCATCCCATAGCGCCCGTCCGGCAACGAGGATTTGACCTCCCAAGGAGAGTCTTCGCCGGTGTCCCGCGCCGGAAAGTAGGCTTCATTCACCGCCAGCGCCTGGATGCCATCGTACCCCGCCAGGACGTAGACGGCACCCGCGGCGGTGGTCGCGCCGGCATGGCTGCGAGCTGTTGGCATGGGCGCGAGACTCCTCCAGGAGTCAGCTTGGGGATCGTAGCCATAGACTGAGCCCAGCGCCCCTTGCCCATCCCATCCTCCAAAGAGGTAGAGCTTCCCTTCGAAGGCCGCCAAAGCATACCAGCTGACGGTGATCGGGAGCGAGGCCCGCCGGCTCCAGGTAGAACGCCGAGGGTCATAGACCTCCAAGACGTCCGTCAACTCCCCTGAGGGGAGACGTCCTCCGGGCACATAAATCATGCCTCCCAGGATTGCAGCTTGAACGTCGGCCACGGCCGTCGGCTTCGAGGGGAGTGTCGACCAACTATCCGTACCCACGTCATAGGACTCGACCGCCCCGGTGACCCCTCCTACCGTCTCGCCGCCGATCGCGTAAATCCTGTTCTCGTACGCCGCCACGGCCAGGCCGCTTCGCGCGGCTGGCATCGGCGCCTTTGCCTGCCAGCGCGATTGTTCGAGCGCAACCAAAGTATCTGGGGTTGCGGGCACCTGGGACGCCTGCCACGTGCTTACGGCAAAGTAGGCTAAGGTCACGAACAACAGGGAAGCCAGACCCAGACGGAACCCGAGGCTCTGCCTCCAGCCGATCGGCCCGCGGTCCTGGGCGCCCGTCTCGGAGGCAGGCTGAGTCGCCATCGCTCCCGAAACATCCGGGACAAGACCTTCCCGGATGGCAAAGAGAGTTGCTTCCGTCCGGGAAGCAACCCCCGTCTTGGCGAAGATGTTGCGCAAATGAACTTTGACGGTATTGACGCTGATCGAGAGCTGCCGGGCGATCTCTTTGTTGCTCGCCCCAGTGGCCACCAGGCGCAGGATCTCGCGCTCGCGCTGACTTAAGTCGTCTGGATCATGCATAGTGATACGGACACCACCACAGGGAAAGGGCATCCCCTCCGTTCTCGGCCCTGGCCAGCAACTGCGTCATGAGCCAGGGGAAACCTCCCGCGACTCCCCTCGATTTCCCCAATGCCGCCCACCGGCCTTGCGAGCCCTACCGGACCAGATGTTCGCTTGCCATGCAGTTCTGGCACCGACACAGCCATGGGCTCAATCCCTGAATTCCGCCACCCTGCCCAGACTGCTAAGCGGGGAAACACGTCCCTCCAGCGGAGAATGGCATCGATCAACACGTTTGTGCTCGATCCATTTTGCGCGAGAGCCTGTGTAGAAACCCGCCCTTGTCCGTGCTACATCATATCGATCAACCTACCCACCGGGAGGCGACAGATGCGACACATCGAAGAGAGTGACCGGGGATAGACGACTCTCTTCCTCCAGATCCTTGATCACGACGTCAGTCTAGCCAACCAGGTCCACTTCACCGACGCCATTATAAGAGACCCTCAACCTCCAAGAGCAGGACTTTGGTCACGGTCCCCAATAAGATGCGCATCCACCGCCACATCCCGGCCCGTCTTCTTCGCCTGTTGATCCACGCTAACTCACCCCCCTGCAGAAGCCGGCAGCTCGAACAGGAGGCCTATCGAGACGTTTAGCTGATGTGGTTCTTGCACAGGCTGGAAACCCACTCTAAGACCATTGGCAACTTCCGAAAGGGCAACGCGCAGCACCTCCGCGGGGTATGCAGGCAATTCATCTTCCACTGCCACCAGCCTCGACTGTTCGGCGTGGAGTTGATCGTCATCGACGGGTTCAAGTTCGAGGCCGCCAATGCCCGCAACTGCGAGTACTTCGGCCGCAGACGCAATAGCCAGACGGAGCAGTTCGGAGCCAAGATCCAGGAATATCCGGAAGAGCTGGAGACCAACGACGAGCAAGAAGCAGAAGTCCTTTCGCCCTCGGCCGAGGTCCTCATGGGGAAGATCGAGATCCTGAGGGAGCGAAAGCGGAAACTGCGAGCCCTGGGCCATCAGATGAACCTGTCCGGGAAAAGCCGGGTCCCCCTCACCTATCCAGACAGTCAGCCCGCACCGTCCCGGTGTCGTGCCGCGAAGCCGGCCGCAACAGGGCACGGAACCGACTTTGCCATCAAGGTCAATCTTACCGTCGACTCCAAGCTCATGCCGATCCTCGAGCACGGGGTCACCGCTGACCCGACAGACCAGAGTCATCTCAGCGTTATGGCTCTGCGGGCTAGAGACCTTTTTTTGGGGGGGGGAATCACCCGGAGGCGCTGGCCGACATGGGCTAGTATGATAGCGAACCGGTCGATTCTTGTGCCAAGGCGGGGTCCAAGACGTACATGCCCAAGCCTAGCGCCTCGGTCAATTGCTTCCTCAGTCACTTCGAAAAAGAGGATTTGCCTGATGTCCCCAAGAGGGGTAACTAGGCGTGCCCTGACGACGGGCATCTGACGTTCCGGCTCCGAACCAGGGAGCTCGGCCGTGACGTCAGGTACCCCGCGACGACCGCCTGTGCCGATTGTCCCCACCGGCCCAAGTGCACCTGCGATGCTGGCGGGTGCCGGATCACCCGATCCCTTCGTGAAGGCTTCTTCGATGCAATGGGGTGCAGAAATCCTGCCCACCCCGAGAAGCTGACACCCAGGAAAGGCGTCGCCGCGCATCCTTCGTCCTCCCTAAGAACATCGCGACGATGAGCTTGACTGGATCGCCTTGGAACGATCAGGCGGAGCACGAACCAGCGATATTTCCGAACAAAGGGAATAGCCGATGTGAGGACTGAAATCCACCCCTCGCTCTTTGCCTATGATCTCTCACGGGCAATCGACGTTCTCGGCGTCCCCAGGATGATCACAGGCCTCGCCTGTGGATCTTTCAATCTCTTCTCCGACTCTCCCCACGCGCCACCACAACAACCGACCTCTCACAAGTCCTCGTGAGCTGTCAGGCGCTACATATTCGCGAGATGTGGCTACTTGCCACCAGCACGGAATATTCGAATCTCATATCCCCCATCAGTAAAAGTCTTCACTTCTTCAAACTGCTGAAACAATGCTTCATAGCTCGCGATTTCCGACTCATATGACTCCGGTTCGTTGTAGAAGCGTCTAAACATGCCCTGGCTAAACACCAGGTAGTCAAACCCATTGGAGATATACCACTCCGGCGAATGATCGATCAACCGAAAGAAACCGTGCACTTCGAATTCGTGCGGGTCAACATACGGCGAATATGACTCCAGCGCCAAACTCGAGCCGCGAGGTAGGTTTTGTGCGATCCAAACTCGGGCCGTCTCCCGGCTGTCAACGGCGAGCAATCTCGAAATGCCCTGGACAGTCCTAGCCGCTGGGAACACAAGAGCCGGGACAAGAACAAGACTGGCTGCAAGTGAAATGATCGTCCTTGCCTTCCTATTGGGAGGACTCAGCTGGCCAAATTGCCCACAAACGGACGTGGCGAGTATTGCAGTGCTGCAGATCAGGAATGGTATCACGGGAAGAAGAGTCCGCGGATTCCGCACAGTGGCACTACTGATTACAATGAAGTACGGCAAGGCAAAGCTGTATACAAGAATGCTTGGCTTATGCCGTGCAAGCACGCTTCGCACCAGCTCGATCGCCGCAAAGACAAGTAACGCTCCTTCGACTCCCCAAGAATACCTCACGTAATATGCGAACGCATTACCCAGGCCAGCCGCGCTGCTACCGCCTGAACCGAGTAGATAATGAGTGAAGATGAATCCAGTGTCACGTAGAAATTGATTCGAATCTAGAAACACAAAGGGGTTCAACGCCGTGAAGGTCAGTAGGGCTAGACCGATCGCAACATACAACCTGGTATCGCGCCAACCCCTTAATCCCGCCCGGAAGAAATGCACAAGAAGCAAGGTGACCATGATCAATGTGCCGTGATACATGGTTGAGGCTGCCAATCCGCAGCCGATCCCAGCCAGCAGGTAGTTTCTCAGACCGCCATGTAGATACAGTCGATAACATGCCCAAAACGCCAGCAGCAGGAAGGACACCAGCACTGCATGTGGGAACATATAGCGACTATACTCAGTATGGGTTGGAGAGAGAGCTAGCATTAGAGCCGCAATAAAGCCGGCTCTCCAATTACCTGTTAGCTCTTGCCCAATTACGAAGACGAGCCCTATGGAACCGATCCCGAACAAGGCGGTTACGCTCCGACCCAAGAGAAAAGCCGACGGCAAAGATGTAAGGCCGACTCCCATAAGAAGAACATCGGCCCCCCGAATATCCGCAAGGCTTTGAAAAACACTCCTCCATAAACCAAACAGATAATACGGGACATAGGCAAATGCGTTGAGATAGAAGAATACGGATGGGTATGAGAAAAAACGAGGGTTAAGATCGCCCGTCTTGAATATTCTCTGAACAATGTCGACGTAGTTTGGTTCGTCAGGGTAATAGGTATAGGGGAGGCCCTTTCCTATCCCCAAGAACCTGATTCCCCCTCCCAGCGCGATCACTCCCAAGAAGAGCAGCCGATCATATCTGCACAGTTTCCTAATCAGGATGGCTACTACTTGACTTGAGTTCATCTTGGTATTAGCTCATGGGCATGATGAAGAAGTGCCTGATCTATGCCCCCAACGGCCCCGAGCTACCTGTCCCGCGTTCTGTGTGGGATGTCCCCCGGCGGCTCGGGGCTCTCAACTCTCACTCTACGACAACTAGGCGACAAAGCCGGGCCAAACATTTCGGCTCGCCAAACACTGTGGAAGGTTCTGACTTTGAAAGTGCGGACCGCTCTTGTAGGCTCTTCTCAATCCGACGGAGACATGAGGAAATCGTGTCACCGGCAGGGACCCACGAATCCGAGTTCAGGCCCATCTGCCCCTATGCTCTGCCCGGCCTACGAGCTCTCCAACAGCTCCTGGAGACACTTCTTCAGCATTGGCCCGGCCCAAGCACCCCGCGATCTCTTTGTTGCTCGCCCCGGTAGCCACCAGGCGCAGGATTTCGCGCTCGCGGTCACTCAGCGGGCCACGCTCAGACACGGGATACTCGCCCCAGAGATTCAGTCGGGAGCTCTTCCTTCCCCTCTCGGCTCGCTGGGTTCGTACCGCGTCTACGATGCTCGCCTGCCCGGAAGGAACAGCAGGGCCATCTCAGGCCAATCACGTCGCGGCCCGCCCCCGAACCACGACCAGGACGTCTGCCTTCGCCACCGTCTGTCAACCTACCCTGCCCGCCGGATGCCGACCCTGGCTTCACCTTAGTATCGACCGGTCTTCACCGCAAGCGGGGTCGGGAAGTCGTTGTGGTCGCCACCATCTGATCGCGGCTAGCGTCTTATCAATGGCAGACGGATCTGGTATGGCGCAACGACCCTCATCGTCACCTGGATGTTCCCCACGGAATACGGTGTCTGATGCACCACCTTGAGCTGGGCATGATACTCCCCGGGGAAGGCCGCCTCGGGCACACCTGCGTCGAAGGTGACTACAATGGGCTGGCTCGAGCCAGGGTCTAGCGATCCATCAACCACATCCTCGCTCAGCCAGGCCACATCTTGTACGCATAAGCTGGTTGTCTCGCCGGAATCAAACTCATAGATTACGGGAATGCCCTCCTGGTCCACCGCCCAAAGGTGTCCGTCGCAATCGATCTCCAAGCCTGCCCCGGCGTAGTCGCCAAACCCCTCACTCACGTTGAACTGCCCCACCATCTCGTATTCGTCGGCGGCGTCGAGCACGTAAACCGGGTTCGGCGAATCGTTGACCATCACAAAGAGGTGTTGAGTGTCAGGATTGTAAGCCAGGCCGGCGACCGCAAGACCGACGTCCACCTCATCCAGCATCGTCCCATCGGAGGCGAAGTGGTGGATCATGAAGTCGTTCCAGCTTCCGGCGAACCAGCTATCGGTGTATGGATCGTAGGCCAGGCCGCGCTGGGAGGTCGTGAAACCGGTGTCATCAGGGCAGATCCGTTCTCCCGTGTATCCCGCCGAGGGGTCAATCTCATAGATACAGTTGTTTCCGCTGGCTGTGTCGATATTCATCACCCATAACGTTCCGGTGTACAGGTTGTACGCCGCATCCGCCGGGCCATAGGGTGGGATCCATGAGAAGGAATGCGATCTTCCGGTAGGCCCACCGGTCGTGTCGTATTCGTAGAACGTGCCATCCCCGCCCCAACTGGACACAGGGCTGCCTACCCAGACGGTGTCATCGTTGACGTCGTAAGCAATCCCCCAGGAGGCGGGCTGCGCGGGTGTCCAGGACTGAAACACATCACCGGCGGCGTACGGCGGCGCGGCCGGTAGCTCTGGAAGACTCAGCCCACTCGCCGTCGGGAGACCCTGCTTGAAGGGCTTGACGACGGAGCTCGGCTGTTCAAACGGCCCCAGGGCAGTGGTCGCGCCGGGTATCTCAGCCAGTTCCCAGTCGGCGGCCAACCCGCCGTCGTTGGACAGTGTGAGATCCAGGGTCGTCATGCCTCCGAGAGGGATCTCCACCTCCAGCGTGGTTGGATCGACCGTCAGGCGGCCGGCCGATAGATCGAAGTCCTGGCCGACGACGCCATCCGCCACGACCGCGACCGAGCGCGTGTCGTCGGCGTACCTTGTCTTCGAGGCGCTGAAGGACTGCGTCCCCGTGAGCGAAGAGAAGAGAGTGTAGAAGCCATCGTCCACGGCCGGATCATCCGGTGTCGAGGAGGTGCTGACCGTGTCCTCAGGCGCGCTCACGCTGGCCACGGTGGCGCCATTCAACGCCCCTCCGGTATTCCCATCACGGCCATTTCCAACCAACAGTCCACCGTCGAGCGTAGCGCAAGAGGCTGGACCGACCATGACATTATCCACCTGCCACCAGAACGCCCACTCGGCGTCGTAGTAGTGGAATCGGACTTTGGCGTCGGGTTGGCCGCCGACGATAGCTGAGATGTCCACCGCTTCGTGAGCCGGCCCCGGGTAGTCGACCCCGCTCTTGCTCCAGACATTGAACCAGGAAGAGCCGCCGTCGTCGCTCACGTCGACATCGGCGATCTCCAAGTCCCAATAGAAGAAGTCGGTATCGAATTGGAGTGTGACATCCGGCTCTCCCGACAGGTTGATCAGGGGAGAGATCAACTCGGCGTCCTGTATCCCAACCGGCCCATAGTTGTCACTATCAAGGATGGCAAACAACCCGCTGCCACCGGTGAGATTGCCACGGCCGCCGGGGTCATTGAACTGCCAAACCTGACCATTGCCGATATTGTCGACGTTCTGCCAGCCGGCGGGCAGCGACCCGCTATCGAACGACTCGGAGAGGACTGCGTTCGTGGTGTATCCCGGCGCAGTGCACGTCGCGTCAATCGTCAGGGCGAAATCCTCAAGGCTTCCCCCGGGGGGTGGCGTGACTTCGCGCGTGTCCTCGTTGTAACCTGAGCTCACCGCCTGGACGTCAAAGGTGTAGGGGACGCCCTCCACGAGTTCGACCGTGTAGGTCCCGGTGAGGAAATCGGTGAATATCGTGTCGGAATAGCCAGCAGTCGAGATGTTGATCTGCGCGTAGAGAGGCCACCCGTGCCCGGAGCCATCCGTGACCGCGCCGGAGATGTTCACCGCCGGAAGGGGGTTTAGCTCAAAGTCCTGCGTCGTTGTCCCACCGTCCGTGACGGACACGCCGACAGCCCCCTCGGGGTCATAGCCGTAGACCGAAGCCGTGACGTTGTAGATCCCAACCGGCAGGTTGACGGTGTAGAAGCCGCTCCCGTTGGTGAATGTCGTGTTTGCCCCGGCTTGTATCGTGGCTCCGGAGATCGGCAGCCCTGTCGAGAAATCGGTGACCGTCCCTAGCAGAGTTCCGCGCGGGCCGCTCGTGCAGGATGGAAACTTGAAGGAGCCAATGCGAGTCTGCCATCCAGCCGAGCTTGTGGTTTGAATGTACTCCTGGGTGTACCAGAAGGTGCAGTCATCGGTCGGGTCGAGGCCCATCATGCTGTAGTCGCCCCAGCGGGCCGCCGAGTGGGTTTGCGATCCGGTGCCGGCGATGAGGGTGGATTCGCCCTGCCCTAGTGTGTTCAGCGGGTCGCTCTCGAGACGTCCCACATAGCGGATCGAAGGATAGACCGTCTCGCTTGAGACGCTGTAGCCGAGAGCGATGTTCCCGACATGGTCCATAGCGATGCTGCCCATCCAACGATGCTCGGTGTCCGGCGTGTCTCCGGCATACGTCCCTGCCTGGTAGATGCTCGGTGTCCCCCCGGGATCGCGCAGCTCGTACCAACGGACTCCGGCCCTGCCGGAGCCGGCGTCGACTGTGTGATTGACCACGAGCGATTCATGCGTGTCGAAGCTGCGGTATTGGAGCCGATACATCAGCCGATCGCCGATGGCGTCCAGCCCCTGCGAAGTGCCAGGCTGCGGGATGCAACTGAATGTTGAGAGGCAGATGGGCGTAAAGTCAGTCACCGGAATCGTGGCATTCGGTTGACCAGACAGGCCGAAGGTCGAGTTCGCCGGGGTTGTCCAGTCGACGTGGAACTCCCATATGCGCATCGCGTCGCTTGGCCCGATGAAGTTGCCGTCGTCCACCTCGGCGAAGTAGTTGGGCGCGCCTGCTGGGGGAGGGTCGCCGTCAAGATCCGAGGGGAGGATGCCTCCGAAGTCTTCATTCACCGAGAACAGGTCGAAGGAGACCATCCTGGCGACCAATCCGGACAGCATCTGGCTTCGCTCGAAGACGGCTACACCGGCCCCGGCCCAGTCGAACGTGCCGGAGGCGAATTGGTTGACGGTCATGTAGTAACCGTCCGGCCAGACCCCGAACTTGGGGTAGTCGTTCATCTTGTTTCCGGGCCATTCGTAGACGTAGCGATACCAGGCGCCCGTCGGATCCCCCGTTTGAGATACCGCGATGCACTGGTAAAAAGGACCGTTTGGAAAGGTGGGCAGGGCGAACTGGCTCATCAGCCAGCGGTCGGCTAGGGGATCGTACTGGGTGATCGGATCCCCATCGTTGGTGTTTTCACAGGGCCCGCCGAAACCGGTCCACAGCGTGTTACCGGTCGCCGGGCCGTAAAGCAAGGAGCCGCTCTTGTTCCATATGGCGAACGATAGGTTGACCCATTGGACATAGTGGTTGGGGCCGACATCTCCCTGAGTATCGGGGGGCAAAACACCATCGACGTTGCTCACGCCCTCGAAGTTCTGGGTGGGGGAAGGCATGGAAACATCGCTCGGGCGAAACTGCAGGAGGGGGTCGGCCGCGGCTGGTCCCGGCTGGGCCGGACGCTTCCTGTCCCTGTTCGGCAAGGGTCCCCGGGGGATGAGCTGGGTCTCCCCCACCTTGGGTGGCAGGGGCGCAATGTCTCTCAGGGGAGAAGAGAGGTCGTACTTGATCGGGTAGGTGATGGTCGGCGTTAGGCCGGGCGCCTTGACCTGCGCCTGCGGCCTTGCGGTTGTCGGACCCAGAGCCAGGCTAATAAGTGCAACTACGGAGAAGAGCCGCCCAGAATGGGCGTGAAAGATGGAATGAGTCCTCATGGCAGTCCCCTCCAAGAGCCGTTCGGGCTTCCGGATGCACGGGTAAGGTCATGTCCACTCGATCGTCTGGGGGTGCGTGGCCCATCCTGAGCTGTAGCTCCCCCGCCTTACTCCATGAGGCGGTTAGGATCCGCGATCGCGGAGCGGGGCTTGCTTGTTCCGACAAGAAGGTTGGGCGATCCTGGGGTTCGCTCTAGCCTCTGCACCATCCGTTACCGGATGCAGTTGGTCCGCGATTCCGCGGTCGGCGAGCTTGTTCGCATCCCCCGTCCTTGCTATGTGAGCGGCGAGCCTCCTGAAGATCGGCTGCCAGAAGGAACTGGCCTGGCGACGCTCTCGCCTGAGAATCCCTCATATAGATAACACCAGCAGTCCATGAGGGAGGCTGCACTCGTCCCACCAATGCGCTTGATCGCTTCCGGTCGGTTCTCGATCTCACCCTCACAGCTCACGGTATGTGGACTGACAAGACCATTGAGTGCCCCTTGCCGACAAAAGGTCAGGCTACCCCAAGACACTGCGCTCAAGGTCCATCCCAGGCACCCACTGGATACTCGCCGAGAATGGTCGGCGGCGGCGCCAGAAGGTGGGGGGAGGCAGGAGGTGGAGCGCTCGGACGAGGATCTGGTACGATCTCCCCTGGAACGCCGCCTCAGCCTGCGAGCCCCTCCCGGAGGGATCAAGCGTGTGATGCCCCTGCCCCTTCCTACGACTACTTGGACAAGATCGATGGAACTCCAGACGAACAATCTGCGTCATCAAACTGGAACGAGTACAGGGAATGGAACGATGAGACGGGAAGCGATCGTGATCATTCTGCTCGTGTTCCTCGTCGCGTGTGAGCCGGCCCCTGCCAGGTCTGCCCTCAACACTCGAACTCCATCGCCGGCTGAATTGCCGTCTACGCGAGTGTTCTCAGGAAGTGACAAGCTGGGAGGAGCTGTTATCATCTATGAACGCAGCGGAGGGCTCACAGGGATATCCGAGCAGTGGACGGTCTACCCAGATGGACGGATCACATCCGAGCAGGGCCCGGAGTACAGGGTATCGCCCGAACGGATCTCATCTCTCCTGAGTGAGATCGAATCCCTGGGTTTCTTTGTGATGAGCGAGGCCTCCGGGCGTTTCGACCCCTGCCGCGACTGCTTCACCTACCGGATCACGGTGAGCCACGAAGGGCAGGTAAGGACAGTCATGGCGATGGATGCGGCGGCCGACACACCGGCCGAGTTCTGGCAGATCCTCGAGAGGATCAGGGAGCTTGTGGCCAGCCTGGAACAGGAGAGCTGAGCGGATGGCTGGAGCCAGTTGACGGTCTCGTGCCTCTCGGTGAGCAGTCTCCAACCCTACTGCTGCCCCTCCCAATGCGCGGATGCCTCCTCAAACCACATCTCGCCTGAGGGTGTAGGAGGGACACTCGGGCTGGGACACGATGCACCAATGCACTTTCGCAGGACAATGTCATCCACGTAAGCGCCCTCCGGCAAATTGAGAACGTAATTGCTGTAGAAGTAAAACGCAATCCACACATTGGGCTGGCCCATGAGGTTTCCCAGAGTGTAGACGTCGGTCAAATCGAAGACACGGTCAGTCCACCCCCCAGAATAGCCTTTCTCGCAGAAGCCATAGAAATAGGCACCGTCAATCGAGGCTAAGTAGCAGACCCCATCGTAGTCGTATGCGCTATACCAAAGCTTGAAGCTCAAGTCACCGGCCGTAGCATCAACCAGGCTGAAAGGACCATAGACCATCCACGAATTCGCGTAATTGGGATAGTTGCTTCCGCACCCAAGAGGACCACCATCTGCCCCACCACCGATAGCCCAGCCACTATAGCTCCCCGCGTAAGGCCGGCAGGTGCGCTTGCCCCAGTAATACTCCCCGTAGCCTGAAGAATAGTCGGCGACCTCCCAAGGGCCCGGGAAGGGCCCTTCGAAGTCCTCCTGCAAGATCGTCGTCCAGGCGGCTGCGGTCGAGCTTGGCGTGGCCGTCTGCGTTGGAGTGGGCGTCCTGGTTGCCGTCGGCGTGCGGGTGGGTGTACCGGTTTTCGTCGGCGTGCGAGTGAGCGTACCAGTCGCCGTCGGCGTGCGAGTGAGCGTCCTCGTTGCCGTCGGCGTGGGAGTTGTGGCTGTCCCCCAGTTGCGCAGAACAAGCGGCAGATACAACCTGTAACCTGGCAGGCAGGCCATTGTCGTCGCATTGGCGATGTTCGAGTAGGCGGAGTACTGGTCGTCGGCTGCACGGTAGGCACGCACGCGATAATAGTAGGGTGTTCCGCAGCTTAGCGACGTACTGCTGTAGGAGGGTGTGTTGGCCGGGGAGGTACCGATCTCGCTCCACCCGCTCGTGCCATCGGGCGAGCGCTCGATG
>Ga0209641_10000944_pt1 | contig 26532 bp, 27 predicted proteins | sample RifCSP16_1_FD_184022 | JGI IMG/M metagenome (GOLD analysis project Ga0209641, IMG submission 184022) | Soil microbial communities from Rifle, Colorado - Rifle CSP2_sed 16_1 (SPAdes) (version 2) | ecosystem: Environmental > Terrestrial > Deep subsurface > Rock core/Sediment | place: Rifle... | reverse complement strand
CGCCTCTTTTTTCGCATCAGGAGGCAATTTAGCCTCTTCGATCTTTTTGGTCAGTTCTTTGATCTCTATCGTTCGTTCATCTCCCTCACCCAGTTCTTCCTGGATTGCCTTGAGCTGCTGTCTCAGGTAATATTCCTTTTGCCCCTTTTCCATCTCGCTTTTCACCTGCGACTGTATCTTTGTGGCCATCTCCAATACTTCCATTTCGCTGGTAATTAAAGCGGTGACCTTCTGTAACCGGACTTTTACATCAATGGCTTCCAGTACCTGTTGCTTTTCCGCTATACTAACGTTCAAGTGGGATGCAATCATATCGGCCAAACGGCTGGGGCTGTCAATGTTGACAATTGCTATTTTTAGTTCTTCCGGCAATGACGGCGCCATGGAGATCATGCGAACAAACTGATCCGCAGCATTCCTGGACAGCGCCTCTGTTTCCATATCATTCTGAATGGTATCTTCGAGAACAGTCACCTTGGCCTTAAAATAAGGGTCTGTTTGTGTATATTCATCAATCCTCATCCTTCGGATACCCTGCACCAGCATCTTTGCTGAGTTATCCGGCATACGGAGCATCTGGAGAACTACCGCGGCTGTAGCATAGTTGTATAAATCAGATTGTTTTACTACCTTGGCTTCTTTATCTTTTTGAGCCACGAGCGCCAGGAACCGGTTACCGGCAAGGACGTGATTCAAAAGTTTGAGGTCTCTTTCCGTAGAAACACTTAACGCAGCCACCATGCTGGGAAAAACCACGGTGTCCCGGACGGGAAGGACTGGCATTTCACTCGGTATTTTCATCTTATCTGCTTTTCCTGCTTCTTCTATATGAGCATTCAGACTTGTCGATACTTTAGCTTCTGATGTGTTTTTGCTATCAATCTCTGTCATATAAACTCGCACCGTTTCTAAAGAACTTATTGCTGAATATTAATCTTTATTGAAAACGTTTTTGTTGGCTGCTGTTCTGCCTTGGACAAAGCAACCACGAGAAACCCATCCTTATAAGCGGCTTGAATATTGTCCTTATTGATAGGTTTGGGAATAAAGATACTCCTCTCGAAGTATCCATAACGAATTTCCACCTGATAAAAACAGGTCTTTTCGTGCGGTGAGGTATCGTTTCTATATCCGCTGATGGTGAGGATTTCGTCTGAAAAAGCAACTTGAATATCCTCAGATCGTGTCCCGGATATAGACATCTTCACCACGATTTCATCTGGCGTTTCATAAACGTCAGTGGGTGGTTGCCACGGATTTGACGAATCGGTAGGAATATTTTTATTAAAGACAAAGAATTCTGTAAATATCTTTTCTAGTTTACTCTGTTTCGCATCGGTTCTATAACTGATATTGTTGTAATTTGTTGTCATCTGAGACGTCTATACCTCCGTTTGGACTCTGAGACAAAAATTACTATATCAATTTTTTTTTGTAAGTGCAAGGATTTATATAGCGCTTGAACGAAAACTAACAAAACTGTCATTTCGAGAGCATCGAGAAATCTTTTGACCATTGTAATTACGTAATAGTTCACCGCAAAGGGCGCGGAGAATGCAGAGTTACAACCCCCTTCGTCCCCATTAACAAGGGGATAAGGGGTGGGTAAGTCGGTAACTTCGTGAGATATTCACCCCGTTAGAAAGGAGTCTCCGTCCGAAAGGGCGGAGTTTTGAGAAAATACAGTGTGGGAGGGATTTGAAGCCTCTTCCAAACTTTCTAACGGGGTTCACTGAGATTTCACGATCCTTGTCCTTGTGAAACTTGTCCTCGTGAATACGGGGAACGGGGAAAGGAACCCACCCCTAACCCCTCCCAAGAGGGGAATAATCCATGCCACCCTGTAACACGCATAAATAAAATGACCGTTTCACAGTCGTGAAACGGTCATTTTGAATCAACCTGTGTGACAAATATAACTTTATTAATTTATTTATTTGAATAAACTCAGTATTGACTGGGGTCCTACATTTGCCTGAGAAAGCATTGCGCTGGCCGTCTGCTGCAATATCTGTAGTTTTGTAGCCTGCAATTGTTCGTATGCCATGTCTGCATCCTCAATACGACTCCTGGCCGACTCAGTATTCGTCTTCGCCACAGTCAAGCTTGTCTCCTGATAGGTCAACCTGTTCGTTACAGTACCAATATAGCTCAAAGCCTCCGATACGTCCTCAATGGCAGTATCTATCTTTGACATCAAACCCTGTGCATAGACAGAGCTACTTACCGTTGTGCTGCCTACCGTGACATTCAAGCCGGCTGCCTTAAAGCTGGTGTTGCCGCCACTAAAGCTAACGTTGCTGCTGCTCAGCAGGTTAAAGACCAGGGTATCATTTGTAGAACTTGAACCTGCACCGATTTGGAAATTAAAGGTTGAATTAGTACCTTTCTTAAATATGGTATTGCTGTTCCACGTAGCTTGTTCTACTTCGAGGTCTATCTGGGCATTTAATTTCTGAAGTTCTGCCTTTATGGCATTACGCTCTGATGCTCCCAGCGAGTCATCGGCTGCCTGGATAGTCTTTGTTTTCATCTGTGTCAGAATGTCCACAATGTTGTTTAAGTTACCTTCAGCAACCGCCAACAGGTTTTTGGCCGACCCGATATTATTTAATGCCTGCCCAAGACCTTCTGCACGGGCATTAAACTTTTTGGCAATGGAGTAACCAGCCGCATCGTCAGCGGCGGTATTGATCCTTTTGCCTGTGGCCAATCTCAATTGAGCCACGGACAGCCGATTACTAACATCATTCAACGACTTCAGTGCATTTAACGCATTAATATTTGTATTAATTCTTGTACTCATTTTAAACCTCCTTGTTAATAATTTTTAAATTTTCCATAATTCCCTTTCCCCGCTTCCACGAGGACAAGATTATGGTTATTCTTTAATTTACCTTGCAAGCGCTACTTCCCTATGCTTGTCTTCAACGGATTCTTCGCAGGCACTAACCTGTAAAAAATCAATAAACTTTTTTAATATCTCTTTATCAAAGCTCCCCTCCATTCCCTTTACCATATTCTGTAAAACGTTAAAGGCACCGTTAGAATCGTTTGCGGTATTCTTAGACATCCGTATTTCAAATTCGTCCAAAATACGGGTTATTCGGCTATAATAGTGAATTTCCTCGCCTTTCAAATTCTCCGGGTATCCCTTTCCGTTATATTGTTCATGATGTTGTTTTGCGATGAGACAGGCTTCCCTTGATAGATTGCCGCTGTTAGATAGCAGGATAAAACCCAAATCAGGGTGTTTTCTCATCTGTTCTCTTTCTTCTTTTGTCAACTCTTCCATATCCTTTTTTATCATATAATGGTCTATCTTCGCTTTGCCAACATCGTGCAGAAGCAACCCGGTGCCTAAGGTCAAAAGATCATTAGCAGGCATTTCAAGATAATATCCAAATAGTAACCCTAATATGGCTGTATTTACCGAATGCCTGAGGACATTCCCATCGTATGTCAACATTTCCGTCAGATGTGAATAAACTTCTTTATCTTTCAACATAAAATCAAGTGCAACCGTAGTCCAATCCCTAGCCCTTTCAACGGCGATACCAATGCTTGTATCTTTCAATATATCTGTTGTCATATTCATCGCAACGTCATAAACGATCTGAATCCTCTCATGCAACGTAGCCATTTCATCGCAAACAACCTGCTCAAGATTTGTTTCCATGTACCGCAAGTATTGTGCATTGCCGTTCTTTGCAACGTAAATCTTATTGATATTTTTCTTTACAAATGATTCTTTCCGTTCATCGTCAAATAGGTTATTACCCTTACAATACAATAAATATTTAATTTCATCATTCACTACAGTTTGCAAATACAGATCGCATCCTGCGAATGCGCCGGTTTTTATACTTCTTAAGGTAACAGGTAAATATTTGCTGTTTTTGTCATAATACGTAGAAGTAAAGTGGTCTAGCTTGTTAGGATTTTTCAATCTCTCATACAAATCTGTATTCCTGATAGCAATAGCTACGTATGCTGCAATTGTTTCCAGGAATCGTACGTCATTATCTGTATAACCATCTCCTGACTTTTTACTATTTACGCTTATTACACCAACAATCCTGCCTCGTGCCTTTATGGGAACACAGATTACTGTTTTCCCAAGATACCACTGAAAATGTTGTTTATTAAAACGCAGATCCTTTTCAATGTCATCGATAACCAGCGACTTCCCGCATTTCACAACCCACCCAATTGCTCCATCTCCCACCTTAAATACTGCATCATTCGCTACGTGGCTGGGCAGACCTTTTGCGGCCTTTAACTGGACTTCATCCCCGTTGACTAACACAACAATCCCCGATAAACTGCCAGTCCCACAGACAGTAATATTATTGACGAGTGGAAATACCCTCTCCAGATCAAGCACCGAAGTTAAAGCATATCCGATTTCCTTGAGATTTAGTTCCTTCAGACTATCATAAGACTCATCCATTAATTTATCAGTACTACGCGGATGGTGTAACAGATAATATAATTTAGCGAGGCATCTAATATCGTTTAGCGTATCCTGAACTATTTTCAGATCTTCTCTAACTGGTTGAGTCAACATATTTGTTGTCATAGCAATTATCCTCTGTAATTAATGGCGAACACGAAGGTGATTAAAAATCTTGTTTTTTAATATGCAATATAAGTGCCAAATTATTTCCAAAACAACTTCTTGACAAATTTAATATTAACTAATGATACACTAATAAGTTACACCCTACAAAACTACAACCATAGCTGCATTGATACGGTCTAATAATTAAACAGCCCCTTCCCAGGCTGTAAATATTTCCTATACAGACATAGGAAATATCTTCTTACTTTTCTGATACTGCCTTTCACCGCCTGAACCAAGAAACAGGATGAAATCCTTGAAATATTTCTCATCAAAGCTCCCTTTCATTTCTTCATTCATAATCTTCAATGCCGCAAATGGCTTTCTCGCATCGGAATAAGACCTTCGTGTTGTCAGGGCATCATACACATCTATAATGCCTGAAATTTTACCGTATTTGTGGATCGCATCGCCCCTTAATCCGTTTGGATAGCCTTTTCCGTTATACTTTTCATGATGCTGCATTATGGGGAAAAAACTTGTACTATCAACACCACCTGTTTGTTTTAGAATATCTGCGCCTAAGTCCACATGCATTTTAATCCTTGCAAACTCTTCATCGTTAAGCCTTTCCTTTTTATTAATTATCTGAGGGTCAATCTGCGTTTTGCCCACATCGTGCAACAACAACCCGGTTCCAAATACCTGCATCTCATCACCATCAAAACCTGAGTATTTCGCAAATAACAGTCCCAATACAGACACATTTACTGAGTGTGTATATGTGTAGTAATCGTAGGAAATCATACTCATCATACTTGAAAAGGAACCTTTACTCTTGATAATAAAGTCGATGGTATTTGACACCCAAGTCTTTGATCGTTCCACTTGTTCACCAGAACGTGGGTCTTCAAAAACATCATTCATAATGTTTTTAGCCACATCGTAAACTATATGTGCCTTTTCTTTAATATCCATCCTATCGTCGTTAATAATGTGTTTTAGACTCGATTCAGCGTATTTTAAATATATCTTTTTATCTTCTTTTCGTATAAATAATGTCTTTATTTGATGTTCATGCAATTCTTCAATTTTGTCTGATTTAATAACATTCTTTCCACTACAATATAATACGTAACTAACCTCGTTATTTATGCAGTTTTCTAAATAAAGGTCGCACCCCACTAACGTGTCGACCCGAATTGCATTTAATGTTACTGGTATATATTCAACCGATACATCCATTTTCATCTATGCCTCCATGTCAATTATTTTTCCACATCGATTTTCTTCAGGGTGTGTCTCCTCTGACTCTTTATGCTCGATTCCTTGTATACCATCGACGGGTTCCTGCCCATTACATGAAATTGGTTTCTTGCAAACCTTATCCTCTTTCTTGCCATCCTTTTTCTTCCGCTTATCAAAGTTAAAATATCCACCTGACTTCCTGTCGTCATCAGTCTTTCTAATAGACGAGCATCTAAAGAGGGGCTCTTCATGAATACGTTCGATATTATCAGACATATATTCACCTGCATAACATCAAGGCTTTAACAGGCATTAGCTGAAACCCTGCTCATTCTTGCCCGAAGTAAAAATAACGCCCGATGGTGAAGCTGGGATACTCTTGATTCTGAAATGCCTATCAATTGACTGATTTCCCTAAGCATTAAATCTTCGTAATAATACATTGTTATTACCAGCCTTTCCCGTTTTGGTAATTCTGAAATGGCATTAGCTAACAAGGTTTTTTCTTCCTGTGTTTCCAAAAAGCTTAACGGGTCATTAACCTTTGTATCCTTAATTTGCTGATTTCTGTCCTCTCTTGAATTGTCTTCAGATTTTTGATTATACTCTTCCAGCGAAAGGAATGTACCAAAACTAATTTCTGCCAATAATTTGTCCCATTCCGCAGGATTTATTTTTAGTATTGCTGCAATCTCATCCGATCGGGGCGGCCTGTTTAACTTTTGTTCCAATGAAATGTATGTGTCTCTAACCATTGTTGCCTTATCCCGCACAGAACGAGGCAGCCAGTCCTGAGACCTTAAGTAATCTAAAATTGCGCCACGAATACGAGAAATAGCGTACGTGCCAAATTTTGTATCCTTCTTTGAGTCATACCTTTCCGATGCCTCTATCAATCCCAGAATGCCGTACTCTATAAGATCCTCTTTGTCTACGAAAGGAGGTAAATAAACCATAATCTTACCTACTACGTATTTAACCAATGAAAGACACTCTATGATTAATTTATCACGCTTCATTAAATCTTCCCGTCTATAGCTCGATTTTACTTTAGTTATCGTACCCATTTTCGTTTCCCCTTAAATAAATCTTGTCCCCATGAAAATGGGGAACAATACACCTATTTATTATTTTGCCCCACAGTTTGATCAGTTTTAGGAGATACAGATTTTTGCGTTTGACCAATTCTACCGGGTGGAACTGTTTTTGCCACACTTACAATATATTTGACGAATAAACTACTTAAGATTCCCACAATAATCGTTATTACCACACTTCTGATGGCCAGCATCGGTATGGATACGTTGGACATCAGTCCCAAAAAACAAGACGAAAAGAACACGATTACGATAATATATATACGTCCTCTGGCTAATAGTTCCTCCATCAATCAAACCTCCAGTCGTGTTTCATTTGCAATCCTTCTAAAATAACCTTCAACTCCCAACGTTTGTGTTCCATCATCACTATTTAAAAATGAAGCAACCATATTATTAAGGCAGCTGGTCGCCGTCGTATTGGGATATTCCTTTACAAAAGTTCTCTGAAGCCTTGCAGCAATTGGGATATTAGGATCCTGTAACAAATATCCTAAGTATTGCATATTTATATTCAAAAACCGATGCGTTACTGATACAATTTTTTTCATCGCCAACTCGGCTTCTTCCCGACTGCTCGATAGATTCACAAGTAGTTTTATATTTAAATCTTTTTTCTTTCTGGAAAGGGCTTTAATCATGGCATAAGCATCTGTCATCGCCGTGGGTTCCGGCGTTGTTATGAGCAATATTTCATTCGACGCAAGAACAAAACTCAACACATTAGACGATATACCTGCACCGGTATCTACAATAACGATATCCAGTTCTTCATCCAGGTCACAGAATCCTTTAAAAAGCATCTCCTTTTGGTTTTCGCTTAAACTAGTAAGTTCTTCAATACCCGAACTTGCGGGGACAAATTTTATTCCATCGGGGCCCTGAATAATAATATCTTTCATTTGTTTACGACCCTCAATAACGTCCTGTAATGTATATTCAGGGCGAAGACCGAGTAAAATATCAACGTTTGCAAGCCCCAGGTCTAAATCTACCAATAAAACCCTTTTTTTATACCTTCGGAAAATCATTGCTAAATTTGCCGCAATGTGTGTCTTCCCCACACCACCTTTACCGCTGGTGACGGCAATCGTCCTTACTTTAGAAAATCCTGTGGTTATTTTCTGTTTATCCCCCATGTCGTTTAATATCTCCTCAAGTAGAGACAGGTTTCAAACCTGTCTCTACGTATACCATTTATTCCTTCCCCACCAGGAAATTTTTACACACAGTTAAATACATTCATACTATAAGCATCATGAAACAATATTTCTCCCGGCAATTACATCCCCATTTTCATGAGGACAAGCTTCCACCGCACTTACAGTTTCACTATTCCCAACGATTCAATCCTAACACCAGGTGTTATCTCTTTATATGACAATACTGGCACCTGAGGCAATGCATTTTCTATAAGACGGCGAATATGACTTCTTACATTAGAGGACGTCAGGAGAACTGCCTCATAGCCGGACGATAACGAACCTTTTACAACCTCTACTAATTTATCTATCAATTTTTGTGCCATATTCGGCTCCAAAGCAAGTAAGTACCCTCTCTCCGTTTTATGAATTGCACTAGCAATAGCCTGTTCCAATTGAGGATCAAAAGAGATGACGCCTATCTTACCTTCTGCATTCTGATACCTTTGGCAAATCATCCTGGAAATCTTTTGCCTTACATATTCTGTTATTACCTCAGAATCCTTCGTCACCGGAGCATAGTCTGCAATTGTCTCAAGTATGGTTGCCATATCACGAATGGGCACTTGCTCTTTTAATAAATTTTTAAGCACTTCTTGTATGCTCGCAAGAGGCATTACACCGGGAGCTAATTCCTCAACGACTGTCGGTGATTCTTTCTTCAAATTTTCAACGAGCTTTTGCACGTCCTCACGGCAAAGGATCTCATATGCATGATTCTTTATAATTTCTGTAAGATGTGTAATCATCACAGATGCTGGATCAACAATCGTATATCCAGAAGCTTCGGCATCCTCTTTTATTGCGCCAGATATCCATTGGGCGGGCAAACCATATGCAGGATCCGACGTCTTCATTCCCTCTATTGGCTTGGTAGTCGTACCGGAGTCGATAGCAAGATAACAATCGTGAAACAACTCTCCCTTTGCAATTTCCTGCCCCCTTATTTTAATCACGTATTGATTTGCTCCTAATTGCAAATTATCCCTCACTCGAATGGGAGGCACCATAATCCCCATATCTCTTGCCATTTGCCGCCGTAGTGCATTGATTCTTTCCAGGATGCCCCCGTTTTTTTGCGGATCAACCAATGGCACCAGTCTGTATCCTACCTCAATCCCCATACGATCCACATGAAGCAGTTTTTCAACGGATTCTTCAGATTGCGATTCTTGCCCAATTTTTTTTACCTCTTTTTCCTTCTCTTCTTCAATGAATATTTTTTTGTTCGATTTCCTGAGTATTAAGAACAACACACCAAAAAAACCTGCAAGAATCATGAAAGGTAATTTGGGTAAACCCGGAACTATACTAAACACCCCAAGGATTCCCGATGCAAATGCTACTGCTTTAGGTTGTGAAAACATCTGGCCTGACAAATCTTTGCCCAGACTTTCGCTGGAAGATATTTTTGTAATAATAACGGCTGAAGCAGTTGCTATGATAAAGGATGGGATTTGAGACACGAGACCATCGCCCACCGTCAAAATAGTGTAATGTTGTACCGCCTCAGATATAGACATACCCTGGCGCATACCCATAATCATACCACCCACGATGTTAATCAATACGATAACAATACCCGCGATCGCATCTCCGCTTACAAATTTACTTGCGCCATCCATAGCGCCGTGAAATTCCGCTTCCTTAGAAATCAATTCTCTACGGTTTCGAGCCTGTTCCTCTGTAATAAGTCCGGCGTTTAAATCTGCATCAATGCTCATCTGTTTTCCAGGCATTGCATCTAGTGTAAATCGGGCCGCCACCTCTGATATTCTCGTAGCGCCCTTGGTTATGACAATAAATTGAATAACAACAATCACCAAAAATACCACCATCCCAACAACAATGTTTCCACCCACAACAAACTCGCCAAATGAGGCAATCACTTGCCCTCCGTATCCATGTAATAATATCTGCCGTGTGGCTGCAACATTAAGCGACAACCGGAAAAGTGTCAAAAACAACAATATGGAGGGAAAGGTGGATAAATCCAGCGGCCCTTTTGCGTGGAGGGTGACCAACAGTAAAAGAAGGGTAACTGAAATGTTCACGGTAATAAGTATGTCGAGTAGAAATGGCGGCACCGGTATAATAAGTACCGCGAATATGCCTATCACCCCTATAGCTAACGCCATCTCGCCCTGTGATAACAACCAGCCAAAAGGCGTCTTTGCCATAGAATTTATTTTATTTGTTCCCATATTTAACCCTCATTTATATTCTTTTCCGCTCTTTCTTTAGTTGATATACATACGACAATACCTTCGCGACGGCATAGTACAATTTTTGTGGTATTTCCTTTCCTGTTTCAACCGTTTTATAAAGTGTCTGCGCAAGTGGTTTGTCTTCTACTAACGGTATATTATGCTTTTTTGCAATGTCTTTGATGCGCATTGCAAGCAGGTCGGCACCTTTTGCAACTACCGTGGGCGACTTCATTACAGTGCTTTCATATTTTAACGCAACTGCGTAGTGTGTAGGATTGGTTACCACAACATCAGCCGTAGGAACTGCTGCCATCATGCGCTTCATAGCCATTTGGCGCTGTATAGCCCGGATCTTTCCTTTGATTAACGGGTCGCCCTCCGTCTCTTTTCCCTCGTCTTTCACTTCTTGTTTTGTCATACGCAGGCTTCTCTTATACTGCCACTTTTGATAAAAGAAATCCAGAACTGCCAGAATCAGCAATGCCGCTGCTATGCGTAAACTGAGAGTATACATCGATTTTGTCAACATTCCGAATATTTGTGCAGGGCTAAGGTCAAAGGCATGAATGAGGTGGTTAAATTCGTTCTTGATTATTAAAAAGGCCAGCCCTCCAACCACAAGGAGTTTTAACACCGAAAAGAACAGTTTTACAAGTGACTTTGTTGAAAACAGCTTTTTTGCCCCAGCTATGATATTGAGTTTATTAATATCAAACGTTAAAGCCTCAAAACTAAATATAAAGCCGGTTTGGTAATAAGATATGGCCAATCCGATGAGCAGTAATCCGCCAAGAATAGGCAAAAGGATCTTCGCCAACCCGTAGATCTGATTTATGAATATATCTATTGTAGTACTTTGATTAAAATCCTTGAGCGATAGATTCTCAAGGGTTAGCTTCATAATGTTATTCAGGCTATTATAGGTAATTACACCAAGAACGTATAGGAGCGCTATGCCAGCCAATAAGGCAACCGCATTATTAAGATCGGCGCTAAATGCAACATTTCCCTTATTACGCGCTTTACTTATACGCCTACCGGTAGGTTGTTCAGTTTTTTCTGCATCAGAACTAAATGCCATTTTTTTAACCTCACATAGTTGATAATAAGGATATCATGCCTTTTTCGAAATGAAGCATATACGATTTCATTACATTGATTACAAACGGAATCGACACAATAAGTATAAAAAAGCCTATCAATATTTTTATGGGAAAGGCAACGACAAACACATTGATCTCCTGTGCAACCTTCGTCATCAATCCTAACGCTACTACGGACAATAACAAAACCACTAATGCGGGAGCAGATATTTTAATTCCCATCAAAAAAAGAGATTTAAAGATGGCAAGCACCTTTATAAGTGTTATGGTAGTGTAGTTAAAACTTCCTAGTGGAATCATTACGAAACTTTGTGCAGTTGTTTTAATAAACCAATGATGCCCGTTAATTAAAAGAAAGATTAAAATGGCAATCATATTATAAAATACTGAAATAACTGACTCTTCCTCTCCAGTCTCTGATGAGGGATCAACAACCATTGCCATATCAAGCCCCATTTGGTTGCTTATTAAATTACCCGCCATATTAAAGGCCGCAAAAATCATTGAAGCTGCAAACCCAACTACAGCGCCAATCGCTATCTCTTTGAGAATAATAAAGGCATACGAAATAATATCAGAAGGCAGCAGGGACTGATTTTTGTTTACGGTTGGGTATAAAATGAATGTAAACATCAAGGCAATGGCGATTCGTATAGGCATAGGAATGTGCGCATTGCCGAAGACAGGGGCAAAAAGAAGCATTCCTCCAACGCGAAAAAACACAACCATAAAGAACGGCAAGTCATTTACGAAACTTATAAGATATTCCATATAAATTTGTTACTGCTCAGCAGGTGTTATTTTTGACTATATTAAGAAATGAATAACATATAAATATTTATTGACAGTATCTTGTTAGATTTCCTAATAAATTTACGGTATAGGAGGTCATCATGCGCAGCATCCAAGGCAAACAAAATAAAAACACCCCAAGAACTCCAAACACTTTTGGCAAAAAAGTAATTGTTTGTTCATGTATACTTGAGACTGCCTGAAATATACCTATCACCAAACCAACCACCATTGCAACTAACAGCATGGGCGCCATAAGGAGAAACGTTGTTTGTAATAAGTCTTTGCCGATTGTGGTGACTACTTCTGTTGTCATAGTCAACTCCCTTAGTAATTTTTGTAATAATTCAGCTACCTTAGACTGGATAAACAAGATTAACATGATAATTGGTTACTGCTCAGCAGGTGTTATTTTTAACTATATACGAAAATGAATAACATATAACAAGAAACGAATAATTAAAAAGGCACTTAAACATTTTTCATTTCTTGTTATATGTTATTTATTAAGATTAAGTTACTCAATATGCTGAGTAGTTACGATAATTTTTTCATCCTGTATATCCTGTCAAAAATTAATTTATTTATATCATGTCTATCCTGTTATCTTGTCAAATCTTTTTCCTCCGGTGAACTATTGCCAAATCCTACCCTCTGTTTTTCATGCCACACTTGAAATCAAAGACTGAATAATTAATTGCCAGCCGTCCACCAGAACAAAAAGGATTAATTTAAATGGCATTGAGATCATAACAGGAGGAAGCATGAACATCCCCATAGCCGTTAGCACACAAGCTACCACCATATCAATCACAAGAAATGGAAGAAACAAAAGAAAACCCATCTGAAAGGAAGTCTTAAGCTCACTCGTGATAAAAGCCGGAATTAATATGTGCATAGGGACGTCTTTCGCTGACTTCGGCCTCTCCATCTTTGCAATATTCACAAATAAGGCAATATCTTTTTCGCGGGTCTGTTTAAGCATAAATTTTTGGAATGGCACGATTCCTCTTGTTAATGCCTCGTTCTGTGTGATCTCTTCTTTGAGATAAGGTTGGAGCGCTTCAGAATTGACCTGCTTCCATACTGGCGCCATCACAAAAAATGTCAGAAAGAGTGAAATACCAATGAGTATCTGATTGGGTGGAAGCGTTTGAAACGATAATGCCTTTCGCACAAAGGAAAGCACAATAATGATTCTCGTAAAGGCGGTCATAGTCAATAACAGCCCTGGTAATAAAGAAAGCGCCGTCAAGAAGAGTACAATCTTTAAGGCACTGGCTATCTCTTTAGGCTTTCCCATATTATTGATACTCATTGTTAAGTTCAGCGGACCTGTCGATTCACCAGCAGCTTCAGCGATACCCATACAGCCAAACGTTATCGCCATTCCAGAAACAGCCAAAATCAATAACCCTTTTCTCATATTATTATCCTTGCGCTACAATGAAAGATCATGTTCGTTCTGTATAGGTGCGTTTAAAGAACTTCATAAATTCACTCCCTGTAGATTCCGTATCGATTGATTCTACAATCTCTTTTTCTGTTATTTCCGCAAGCGATTGAATACGCTCATTAGTAGCGCCCACCAACAGCAATTTCCCGGGTATTTTAATTAAATGAATATGCCTCTTTGAACCCAAAGATGCCGTATCAACGATATGGACGTACCGCTTTCTTCTATTCATACTCGTTTTAATTCCTAATTTCCTGCGTAAGAAAAATACAGTAACAACTATAATTACAATTACGATCCCCGTTGATTCCAGCACCTTAGTAATCTTCGAGAAATTAAAAGGTGAAACAACTCCTATACCATCGAATTCTGTCGCAGCGCCGCCTGGTTTTTCAGCCTTTTGCGCTGGTTCAATATCACAATACGCAGTGTTACAGACAAATAGCAGTAAAAGCAAAAACACTATCAAGCGCTTATTTTTCATCTCATTTTCTCCAAAAAACTCTTTACACTTTGCGCAAATAATATGCCTCGCCACTTCTATTTGTTATAAGATAATGTTATTTGCATCCATTCGGGGTAACAGTTCACGTGCTTGTGTAAAGGGTGTGTGACAACCCCCTAAATCCCCCTTTATTAAGGGGGAGTAGAGACGCCCCGCCGGGGCGTCTCTACAAAATCCCCCTTAGAAAAGGGGGCGATGGGGTTGTATTCTGCATTTATTTCGAGACGGCTGAACTGTTATAAATTATCTAAGTTTCTTGATTTTGATGGAATTCTGGGGGGTTATTTATCGTGGGCTTTTTGTACTTTTTGTGGGAATTTTAAACATATTATCCAAGATTTTTAACCAATTCTTCTGTACCGCATATATTTGTAATTTTCACTCCAAAATTTTCATCCACAACCACAACTTCCCCCTGGGCTAGCAGTTTCCCCCGAACGAACAGATCGACAGGTGTTCCAGCCACCTTATCTAATTCTACTATAGAGCCCTGTGATAAGGCGAGAATATCCTTTATAAGCATGTTTGTATGACCCAACTCAACCGAAACAGGTACCGAAATATCAAGAATCAGGTCTAAATTACGTCTGCCCTCACCTTTGGTCCCATCAGTGCCCACGGAGGTCAACTGACTAAATTGAACTGATTGTATCTGGGATTGTGTCTCTGTACTTTCATTCATACCGATTTCTTTAATCTGTTCCATATTTTACCTCTCCATAACAAATTCAAAACCAATTAAATTAACCTACTTATGACATCTGAAATGCCATCTTTTTGCCAACCACACCTGGTTTACCATAATGTTTTGCTTTTCCCCCAATTTTTAAGCATAAATCTTCAGTAATCTTATTGTCAAGCTTTACCACATCCCCAGCCTTGAGGTTTATAAGTTCATTAAGCGACAATTGGGTCGCCCCAAAAACTACAGAAGCATTTAATTCTACTTCCTTAATAACATTTTCAATAATGGCAATCTCCTTTTGTCTGTCAGTTTTCTCTAATTTTGATTTTATCATTAACATTTCCAGGCTTGTAACCGGTATGCATAGAATGACTGTCCCATTGCCAATATCTCCACTTATCGCAAAATTGATCGATATCACAAGTTCTGTAATGGGAACTAGCTGCAGTGACTTTATATCCATCTCCATTTTCTCTAAACTCCATTCCAGCTTTGCCAGTTTTGACCAACATAACTTTACATCTTCCATAATATTTGATAATACAACACCTACCACGGACTCTTCAATCATGGTAAGAGGTCTTACCTTTTGTGGTATTTTCCCAGGGCCGCCCAATCCCCGATCTACAATAGCAAGACAGTAACCCACATCGACAGTCAAACAACCCAACCCATTGAGAGGTTTTAAATTCACAACATTTGCACACACAACGTCCGTAAAGGAATTTGCAAATACTTCATAACTGAATTCTTCAATAGCAATGAGTTCTACAACTATCGAGGACCTTAAAAAACGAGAAAAAGTAACCCCTATGGCTTTTGCTGCTTCTTCACTAATCTTTTGTAACCGGCGTTTTTGTTCTTTGGGAAATCTATCGGGGCGTCTAAAATCATAGTGTTGAATCCTTTTTCCCTTTTTCGGTTCAACTTTTTGCCCCACCAATACCTGTCCACCCTCTATTGCAAAGAGTAGGGCTTCCACCTCTTCATTATTTAGTATAGAATTTGACATCTCTACTTACCCTTAAAAACTTTATCTGCTGGTTATTGAACAACAAATTCTGTAAAATACACCTGTGATATACACTCCGCCTTTAATACAACATCCACAGCATCTTTTATTTCTTTTCTAAGGTTCTCTTGTGCTTCCAGCCCCTCAATATCTTCTAACGTTTTCGAAGAAAGGATAGAAATTAACCGATCTTTTATTTGCACAGATTTTGTTTCCACAATCTTCTTCATTTCCCCATCCTTTGCATCGAGGTTTATTTTTGTCTTAAGATACCGCCTTCCGTTAGAACTGCTCAGATTAACAACAAGCGTATCTACAGGAACAATCAGGGATTCTTCCTTCTCGGCACCTTCATGACCCTCTTTTCCTTTTTCCTCTTTCTTTTTCGATGCCGAGGCTGGTTCTTTCTCCGTTTTTGGTTGTTTTACCGCTTGTGCCTTTTCTGTTTCTGCAACTACCTCTGCTTTCTGGCCTACTATATCAGGCTGTACATTCCCTGTTAAAAATGGATACACTTTCGAAACAAATACAAAAGCGCATCCTACTGAAATCAAGATAACAATCCCCATCATTATAATAGTTTTGTTACCTTTTCCCTTCGCCGCCGTTGGCTGCTCTGCGGCCTTGTTTTCTTCTTTCGTTACTATTTCCTCTTTTTCTGCCATATTCTTTGCCTCTATATTCTTTAAGTTATTTTTTGACGCTTTTGAAATCGCTTCGCAATAATTTCAACTTTTCACTCAATTTGACGGCAAGGTTAGGTTCGAATGACTCTAAAATCCTGCCTGAAAACTTGCCATCCATCATCGTCAATAATTTAACTGCTGTATCCTCATCCATTTCTTTTATAATCATTGCCGCTTTTTCCGGTTTCATACCCCCATAAACTGAGGCTAATTTCTTGATATTTTTAGATTCCGCCTCATCAAGTTGAATAGTTTCCTTTTTCAACGCTACCTTTTGCGTAGTCACAGTATCGAGGATCTTGTTCAATTCTTGTTTAAGAGTATCGAGTTCCTTTCTTTCCGCTTCCATATCGGCACGCAATGATTCAAGTGTCTTCTCTTTAAGATATAACAGCTCATTTCTTTTCTCATACTTATGTTTTTCATCCTCTATCTCTTTAAGCATCTTAGCTATTTCATTAGAGGAAAGAGGTTTAAATATTGTTGTTGCGTTTTGTTTATACACGGAAGGCATCTTTGCAAGTTTTGTGGTAGCCGTACCACTATGATTCCCATCTGGATTATCATTCTTCTCTTCATCTTGTGACGCCGTCTGCGGTACTTGAGATGCTGGTGGAGTTTTGGAACCTTTCATAAAAAGCATCCCCATGACAGAAACTCCAAAAACAACAATTCCTATCCCTGGCAGCATCATCATTTTTTTGTTTATAGGAAGCTTCATAATTACATTCTCCGGAAATTATCAATGAATCTGTTTTTTCTTATGCCGGTAATAAAACTTTGATATTGCAATCTCATCGAAATGTTTATTTTCCATTTTTAATACGTGCGCTTTATACTCTTTTTCGTAACGCTCACGCAGTTTTTCAAGTACCTTTCTCTTTTTAAAGACACGTAACAGGTTTTCCCGCGCGCATCCTGCCTTTTTAGAAGTGTCTTCTACTTTAGCGCTTTGTATGGCAATATCACGATTCAATTTTGAAAAGTACGACTCAAATAAAACAAATAACCTTGCCTCAGACTGTTTACACAACTCTTTTTCCATCTCTGATTGTTGCACTGTTAACACAGATTGCAAAAATACAAGTAACTTCTCCTCGTCACGCAATTGTTTTTGCAAACTCTGTAACTCTTTAACGAGGTTTTCTTCTTTACATTTTTCAATTTCCAGTAATTTCTGAAATTTAAAATGGAATCCCATGATAGTATCGTTATTTATTTTTAAACATATTTAAAAGTCTTCCAACTGTTTCATCAAAATCACCATCTTCCATCACATCTTGTTTGAGGTAATCTTTTGTCTGCTCGTTCATGGATATGGCAAAATCAATTTTCTGGTTACTTCCCTTCGTATAAGCCCCTATATTAATCATATCCTCAGATTCTTTGTAAGTCGCATACACCGTTTTCAACCAATGAGATGCTTTTCTATGTTCCGGAGCAACAATGTCATCCATACTTCTACTAATACTTTCCAAAACATCAATTGCGGGATAATGGTTCTGATTGGTCAAAGCCCTCGATAATACAATATGACCATCAAGGATGCCTCTAACAGCATCTGCAATAGGTTCGTTCATATCGTCACCCTCCACTAACACAGTATAGAGACCTGTAATACTCCCTTTTGAACAGGTACCAGCCCTTTCCAAAAGTTTTGGCAATAAGGCAAACACAGAAGGCGTATAACCCTTTGCTGTGGGAGGCTCTCCTATCGCAAGGCCAATTTCTCTCTGTGCATTGGCAAACCTCGTTACAGAGTCCATCATTAGCATTACCTGCTTTCCTTGATCTCTAAAGTATTCTGCAATGGCAGAAGCTATATACGCTCCTTTTACTCTCAATATGGCTGGTTTATCAGAGGTAACAGAAACTACAATAGATTTTTTAAACGCTTCGTTACCAAGACTTTTCTCAATAAATTCACGTACTTCCCTTCCTCGCTCACCAATGAGGGCTATCACGTTTACTTCCGCTTCTGAATTTCTTGCAATCATTCCCATTAAGGTGCTTTTTCCCACGCCACTACCTGCAAATATACCCAATCGTTGTCCTTTACCACAGGTAAATAACCCATCTATCACTCTGAGTCCCGTTCTTATCGGTTCCTTTATTCGGTTCCTTTTTAAAGGGTCTGGTGGTGAATTATATATCGACCGATACCCTTCTGTTTTTATTGGCCCTTTCCCGTCTATTGGTTCGCCCAGGCCTCCAATAACCCGACCCATGAGATCCATACCGACTCCTATCATTAAAGGAGCTCCTGATGCAATGACCTTGCTTCCCGGGCTGATTCTATCCAACTCACCGATAGGCATCAGGAGAATCTTTTTCCCCTTAAAACCTACCACTTCTGCGGGCACTGGCGCATGCCCATTGTTTAATTGAATGTAACACAAATCTCCCACCGGAACAGACGGACCGTTTGATTCAATCACAAGGCCGGCAACATGAGCCACTTTGCCTGTAAATCTGATTGGAACTACGGCAGATACCCTTTCTTGATATTGTTTGAAATCAATGCACAGCTGACTCATTTTTATCTCCCACCAGGGCTTTTCTGATTTCTTCCCAACGGGTCTCTATCTGACAATCGACACTCCCAAAATCTGTCTCTATTACACACCCACCAGAAGTAATCGTGCCATCCTCCAGTATCTTTATATTCTGATCTACCACTTTCACATCTTCCAATAAATTTATTTTCTTTGCATCGTCGGGTGAAAGGCGTACGGCAACAATCTTTTTCCCACTTACACTGGAAAGAGCCTCTTTGACCACGTATTTTATGACGTCTTTACCATTGTTACTAATTTCTTCCCCGACCATCTTGCTTGAAATAGTCAAAATAAGTTTTATGATCTCAAGTTCACTTTCTTGCCATATTTTTTCCCGCTTATCTATTAGCTGCTTAACCGCATTCTGAAATAAGGTCATTAACGATGCATATTCACTTTTTATTTTTTCCATTTCCAGTTTAAAGTCCTGTTCAGCATCCAGCCTCTCCTTTTCGTATGCTTCGTCCTTCGCTATTTCAAGCACCTTCAATCTTTCTTCTTCGTCATTTACTTTTCGTGCTATTGTCTTACCATCCGGATAAGACTTAGTTTGATATCTTAACGATTGTAATACATAAATACCTTTTACATCAGGTGACGCATACACTTTCTTGTTTTTCATACGAATTTTTCGACGCTCCCTTTTGCACCCTTCTTTTTTACAATCGATTCACCTTTCGCTTCAAGCCGTTTTATAGCCTCAACAATTTGCTGCTGTGCCGCTTCCACCTCAGATAAAAGCCTTGGACCTAACAACTCCTGCTCTTCCCGAACAGCATCACCTACACGCTTCGACATATTACTAAAGAACTTCTTCGCAGTTTCTTCATTTGCAGTTTTTAGCGCCAAAGCAATTAAACCGTTGTCAACCTCTGTAAGAACCTTTCTAAATGCTTCGTCCTGAACAAAAACAACATCGTCAAACGTAAACAATAATTTTTTAATCTCGTCTGCCAATTCTGGATTCTTGCGGCTTATCAGATCAACCACATTCTTATCAGCCGGTCCTTCCATACCGCTAATAATTTCTGAAGCAAGTTTAAACCTTTTCCTTGCAGGTGTTTTCTGACGACGGTCCTCATTTTTTACCTTTGACAAAACAACTTCGTTTACCTGATATAATAATTTCACCGGCGGCGGTTCCATCGTAGCTATTCTCATAATGATATCCGCCTGTAATTCCGCTGGGAATTGAACCAACACCTTTGCTGCACGCTGTGAATCAACATAAGTCAGAACAAGCGCAATTGTTTGAGGATGTTCACCTACGAGTATGCGCAGCAATTCTTCCTCGCTTGATTCCCTGAGAGGATAAAAGGGCGCGGGAAACAAAGTTCCATCCTCAACACTCGTCAGAATTTCTTCGCTTTTTTGCGCACCGACAGCCTTTGTAAGAAGTTTTTTGAACGAATTATTATCGTATTTTACGGCTTTTTTATTTAATTTTAATTCATCAGATAAGTCATTGAGCACCGTTTCTACGAGTTCCTTGTCAATACGATCAAACTTCGTCATCTCGCCAGATATCGCTGCAATTTCCTCATCATTAAATTCCTTGATCAAATTTGCAGCACTATCGGCATCAAGGGTTGACAAGATGACAGCTGCCTTCTGTATTCCTGTTAATTTTTTTACCGTATTCATTTATTCATAGCCTTCAGATCGGCATTAATCCATTTCTTTAATGAATTTGCAGTTACGCCTGGGTCTTTTCTAATATTTTTAACAACTTGCTCGCGCAGTCTTAACTGTTTTGCGTCATCAACTTCTTCCTCTTCTTCCTCATCTACCATCATCATATTAGTGTACGGTGTTCGTGTATTATTAGCCTGTTCATTTACCATTTTAGCCTTTTTCAGTTTTTTCATACTCCTCATCACAAACATGAGAAAAACCAATACGGTAATTGCAAGCGACCCATTCTTTGCCATCTTCAACATAAATTCTTTTTGCTGTTCCTTTTTCAAAGATGCATCTTCTTGTTCATAAGATGGTTCGTAAAATTGCACGTTTTGTATTTCAAAAGTGTCATTCCGATTGTTTGATTCGTCGATACCAAGCGCCTGTTTTACCAGCGCTGCAATTCGTGTTATATCGTCTTTATTTCTTGGACTGTAAACCTTTTGAATCTTCCCATCCTCAGTCTTCTGGTCTTCATACACCCCGTCAACAAGCACTGCTACGGACAATCTCTTTAAATTTGCGCCGTAATCAGCAATAACCCGTTCTGTCTTACTCAGCTCATATTGCGTTTGAGCCGTCTCTTCCTCTTCTGAAGACCCAACAGACTGGATAATTCCCGATTGTGACATAAGATTGGCCTGCATTCCAGGCACACCGCCTCCAGAAAATGGCGCACCTCCAGACACTCTTGTCGTCACCGTTTGAACTTTAGGAACCCTACGTTCCGGATCGAATTCAATGAGCTTCTCGTCCACATGTTTAAAATCCAAATCGGCGCTTACACGCACAACTGATTTACCAGCGCCAACGATTTTTTCGAGCAAGTCCTGGGCCTTTGCCACAAAATGATCCTCAAGCTTTTTCTTTACCTCTAACTGATCGTTACTCGCGCCTATCATTGATGATGGTAATTCCTTTTTAGAAAGCAGATTCCCGCGGGTATCGGCAATGGTAACATTCTCCGGTTTAAGCCCCTCAACACCTGCGCTTACCAGATGAACAATACTGGCGACCTGCTCAGGCCTTAACACGCCGCCACTCCGGCTTTTCAGTTTTAAAATTACAGAAGCCGTTGGTGGTTTTTCATCCTGTACAAAAAGAGAACCCTCAGGTAATGCAAGATGTACCTGTGCCCATTCTACATAGTCTAAATGTCTGATTGTTTTTGCAAGTTCTCCCTGAATCGCCCTGCGATAATTTACTCGTTGCACAAAATCTGATGTGCCAAAGCCGACCTTGTCTAGTAACTCATACCCTGATTCCTCTCTTGGCAATCCTTTACCTGCAAGTTTGAGCCTCATTTCATGTACTTTTTCACTTGGAACTGCTATCGCAGACCCATTCCCCCGGATTTGAAAAGGAACATTTTCTTCTTTAAGCACATCGACAATTTCACCGCTTTCTTTCGGCCCCAGCTCTCCATACAAGAGCGCAAAATCAGGCGTCCTCGCCCACTGCGTCACACCGATGATTCCGCCTACAAACCCCATCGTCATCATGATCATGATAAACTTGTGTGAAAAGCTGATTCCTTTCCAGATATTGCCGATCTGCCCCGTCACGTTCTTCAAATCAAGGTTCATTCTTTTTTTTCTCCATTTTTAAATGATTAACAATATTTAGCTTTGTTATAAATTAGGCATTCGGCAACTCGCTTACATCCTATGCGAACTGAAGTTCGCGCTACAACTGCAACTTTGAATTTCCTTAACATTAAATTAAGATGCAGCAATTTTAGTACCAAGCTGGTATATCAAGCTATTCGGTTAAAATTAGTCTTAACGCTTTACGGGCATAAATATTACAAATTCATGATAATTGATATCGCTATTCGGAATCAATTCCCATGCATCCAGAAGTTGATAATTTCAATAAAAATGCTATTCCCTGTGTATTTTTTTAACAAGTATTTATGAACCACAAAGGCGCAAAGAGCACAAAGAAAGGAATTTAAATCTCTTTGTGTCCTCTGTGTCTTTGTGGTTAAATTTATTTTGGTTGCGGCGTAGCCGCGCTAGGAAATATTGAATAAAACGGAACTTATCCAATGTGGGGGAGATTTACAAAGTCGGAGGATTTGCCAGGAATGCTCTATCTATCTACTATTTATAACCAAATTTTAAAATACTACATCTGCATGCGCATTACTTCTTTGTAAGTTTCTACGAGTTTATTGCGTGCCTCCATCATAAATTTAAAACTGACTTCTGCCTTCGCCATAGCAATCATTACTTCATGAACATTTTCAACCTTTCCTGTCGCGAAATTTTCGATACTCGCATTGGCTTTTGTTTGAAGATCGTTGATTTCATTAATAAAGCCGCCTAATGTATCTTTAAATGAGGAATTTTGTTCCTCTCCTTCGACAGAATTAATAAGCTCATTGTTTACCGGAATATTCCCGTTGTTATGAATAGGTGAAATAGCCATAGATTAATCTCCCATCATTTTCCAATAATTGACAGCGCTTTATTGTTCATATCTTTTGACGAGTTTATTACTGCAAGGTTCGCTTCATACGCCCTTGATGCCGTTACAAGGTCTACCATCTCCATCATAACACTCACATTCGGCATGTCCACAAAACCCTTTGCATCTGCTTTGGGGTGGCCTGGAATGTATACTTTATTAAAAGGTTCTACACTTTTTACAATTTGCTGAACCTTAACGCCACCTAATCTCTCCGCACCTTCGATATCACTGTTTTTCATCGCTTTACTGAGTAACGATGAAAACTCCACTTGTTCTCTCCGGTATGGACCTCCCTCCGGCGTCTCTGTGGCATTTGCATTGGCAATATTATTGGCAATTACATTCATGCGCACCCGTTCAGCGGAAAGACCGGAACCACTGATATCGAATACTGAAAACATATTATCTATTCCCATATAGTACTCCTTTAAAAACTTTATCTGCGATTTATCTTCACAAATGAGTCAAGCTTTAAAAAGAATTACTGAAACCACAGATTGCACAGATTCCACAGATAAAAATCTAAAAAAATCTGTGGAATTTAATAATCCAAAATCTGTGCAATCTGCGAAATCTGTGGTTCCAAACGTTTTTTATCGGTCTGATGCCGCGCCTCGCTAGCCCCTAGAACCCTCTATCGCCGACTTTATCCCTTCATACTTTTTTGCCAATAATTGTGTATAAATGCCATAGGTAAGCGTATTTTTAACCAAAGAAGAGACCTCTTTATCTATGTCTACATTATTGCCATCATTTCGTACAGTTTCACTCGTATCTTCTTTTGAAATTACAATCTTGGGCTGTAAAGTATCAAATTTATTCATGGAGTCTTCGTTCAGTACCTTTTCAAGCTGATCCGCAAAGCTCACTTCCATCTTCTTATAACCCGGGGTATTTACATTGGCAATGTTATTTGCAATAACTTTGTGTTTTACCGATGAAACATCCAACATCTTCTCTAATAAAGTAGAACTTTTGTCTATACCAATATTCATGGTTTTTCTCCTTCTATATTTCAGCGCAAAATAAATGCCATGTACTATATAATCGCTACATCTCTGATTATCTTACCTAAGGGATTGACAATAAATAACATGAACACCCCCGTGTTGTTGTGCCATCAGGGCTAAAGCCCCAGTATGGCGTGTACCCACTAACCCCAGCCTTAAGGCTGGGGTTAGTATTTCACTACCAGTCGCTACCAGGTAAAATATTCATCCCGCACAGGAAACAGTTTCCCTTTCAAAAAAAGGTTTTGACTCTGCATTGTATTTATGGAGTTTATTCCTTAACGTTCTTGTGGTAATTTTAAGTAATTCTGCAGCCTTGGTTTTATTTCCACCCGTTTTTTCCAGGGTACTGTAAATCAGGTCCCTTTCCACATCCTCAATAGCTTTTCCTGCGGTCAATGTGTTTCCAGATCGCTCTAAATCTTGATGGGTAAAAAGGCAGTTAAATTGCTCTAATTGCAGCGCCTCATGCGATCCCATGACCACTGCTCTTTGTATAATATTCTTTAATTCCCTTATATTTCCCGGCCAGTTATACTGACACAAATAATCCAGAGCTTCTTTATCTATGGATTTCGCAACGGCATTATTTTCAAGGCTATATTTTCTGAGATAATAATCCACGAGCAGCGGTATGTCCTCTCGTCTTTCTCTTAAAGGCGGCAAATAAATTGGCACAACATTCAGGCGGTAAAACAGGTCTTCACGAAATGTGCCTTTTTGGATTTCATTCATGAGATTCCTATTTGTCGTCGCCACAATCCTTACGTCAATTTTTATCGTCTTTTCACCCCCTACCCGCTCAATCTCTTCTTCTTCAAGAACCCTTAACAATTTGGCTTGTATATTAGAAGATATTTCACTGATCTCATCAAGGAGCAGAGTACCCTCGTTCGCTAATTCGAAACGTCCTGTATGTTTTGAAATGGCTCCGGTATAAGCCCCCCGTTCATGTCCAAACAGTTCACTTTCCAAGAGAGTCTCAACCAAAGCTGCACAATTAACACGAATAAAAGGGTTCCCACATCGAGGACTATGAAAGTGGATAGCACGCGCAATGAGTTCCTTCCCCGTGCCACTTTCTCCTTGAATCAAAACACTTGCCTTACTCTGAGCAATCTTCTTAATCTGTTCATATATCCGGGACATCCTGGAATTGCGGCTAAACACAGGATTTAATTTTTCATCGATATTTGAATTAGATCTCCAATACCTGTTCTCCGTAATTAACTTTTGCCGTTCATTCACCCTTGATATTAAGAGTTCTATCTGTTCCGGTGAAAATGGTTTTATAATATAGTCGTACGCCCCCTTCTTCATTGCCTCTACCGCAGTCTCTATCGTTCCATGAGCCGTCATAAGGATTACAACCGTTTCAGGAGAAATGCTTTTTACCTTTTCCAGCACCTCCATGCCGCACATTCCTGGCATTTTCATATCAAGAAAAATTACATCATAAGCTTCTTTACTTATCCTGGTTATCGCCTGCTGGCCATTACTTACAGACGCAACTTCATATCCGCCCCTCATTAGTGTTTCATACAGATATTCCCGTCCTAATGAGTCGTCATCTACTACCATTATCTTTTCAACACTCATTTTATTCCCCTGATGAATTATAGAATTTTAAGTTATTCCGTTTAAGTCCCCCTTAACAAAGGGGGATTTATGGGGTTGTGTTTTTTCCAGGCTATTCCCCATTTTCATGAGGACAAGTTTACAACCCCCTAGCCCCCTTTTCTAAGGGGGATTCTCTATGCATCATTATAAAAATTGTGGCATCAATGCTTCATTTTGGAAATACATATCACCAAAAGAATCGGTATCGTAAATATTATTTTTCGGCAAATTAATAGAAAAAGTGGTACCACTCCCTTCTACGCTCTCTACAAATATTTTGCCGTTATGCGCCTCAATGATCTTGTTTACGATTGCCAATCCCAAACCTGTCCCTTCTTGTTTTGTCGTAAAAAATGGATCAAAGATTTTACAAACAAGTTCTTTTTTGATGCCAACCCCGCTATCCTTTATTCCGACCTGTATATCTTCATTACGGTAAGCGTCTCCCAATACACGTGTAAACACGATTAAATCTCCCCCGCACGTCATGGACTGAATCGCATTTAAGCACAAGTTTAAAAAAGCCTGTTGTAATTTTTCAGGATCGCACCTTACAGTATCTCTCTCTAAATTATATTCTTTTTGAATGCGAATATTATTAATACCCTTTTGTTTTATATCCTCAGTCA